>Ga0307513_10002021_pt1 | contig 28564 bp, 24 predicted proteins | sample 15_EM_MG_FD_202174 | JGI IMG/M metagenome (GOLD analysis project Ga0307513, IMG submission 202174) | Populus trichocarpa ectomycorrhiza microbial communities from riparian zone in the Pacific Northwest, United States - 15_EM | ecosystem: Host-associated > Plants > Roots > Unclassified | place... | reverse complement strand
TAATGAATGTGATTATCTTCTCACCATGAAGAGGTGGATCATAATAATATAGGTGGCAAAGAAAAAATAGTTTATCTTTTAAAGTTAAATGAGTGGCCGCTAAATGAGTGTGAAAATAAACAAGGGAAACAATAGAGAAGAAATACCCGTGTCGAAACAGAAAATCCATGATAACAAGAGAGCAATTAGGCTTGAAAAAATGGGTCCTCCGTATTACATTTGCAACATTTTCCAAGGGGATCAACTTGAAACTCTCCACTTCCCCATCTGTCACAGTTTGATACGCCAACGATGGTAAAGATATCATGAAATGTCAAAAACACAATCCTCAAATTTCTAGGCATATTTAAAAGGCTTCAAGAATTGACATATAATTACAGCTGAAAACGTGAGCTTTCACAGTTTACCTTGATTCTTAGGAATAAAACCACCAGGGAGTTCTAAATCATAACAAAATAGAACACCCCTCTCGTATCTATACCCATCAACATCCACATAAGAAACAGCACCAACTGACATGGCTCTGTAAAGAAGCAATGTAGACTCATCATCAGAACGAGAGTGGTTGCAACCAAAACAACTTGATCAAAGGATCTGTTCCTGCTGCACCAAGATTCAACTTCCCAGACAATACAAGGCAGGCTGAACATAATTCAGCAGAAGAAGAGAACTTACTGATTAGAAAGGGATAGAGGAATCCCTGCTTCCTCTTCACATTCCTTTATAAGATTTGCAACACAAGACATCCCATGAGGCTGTCATTACCATAATGTAAGAGTTGGCTCAGAAATGAAGTGGCAATTCTATGGCATGCTTATTTTTGCTAGTTGCCGCTACTAAAGGAAATGGATTGCAAATATTGTAATCATCCAGGATTAAACATTGACATTTCACACTCCAAGTTCAGTTCAGAGTTCACCTAACACTTGATCGTCATAGTATTCAGAGCATTCAAATGTTAAAAATAAATAAATAAATAATGGAATCTTCCCTTCGTCTTAATCTGACAATGCAAACCAGATACCAATTTCATTGAATGGTATAATAAATAGTTACAAACCAGTCCACCAGCAACAAGATGATCAAGCATCCCAGGAAAAGTTTGTTTCATTGGACTTCTCTTTCCTATCCATAAGAACTTCTCCCCATCGCTTTTCACAAAACCATTCATATGAACTCCATATGCCTATTCTCGTAGAGTTGACAAGTGAAAAAAAATTAATAATTCTAACAAAAAGAAAAAAGTGAAGCAAAGAAATAAGAAGCACAAACCTTAATTCCAAAATAAGTAGCAGCAGCACGTTCAATGGAAAAATAGGGGGGCGATCCAAACGAAGGTGCGACTGGGTACAACTGATTGAAAATCAACGAGTAAACAGCCAATACCGCAAGAAAAAAAAAAGCTCCACACGGTTGATGATCTTTATACCTCATTTCGTATTCCTGGAATCAGTTCCTTTTCTTCTTCTGCCAAGCATTTGATTACTTTTCCAACAACTCTGGTTCTTTCCTCTGGTGTGCTTAGTGTTTTATTTAAAGTCACATTGGTGCCAAAACGAGAATCACTTGGCACAAAAACAAACACGTCCTTAAACCTCCTCAAATAATTATAAAAAAAACTGTCATAAATCAAAATTAATTCATCAATTTGAATTTCCCATTTTCTTAAAATGCAAAAAAAAACAAAAAAGAGGGAGGGAGGGAGAGATTACGTTACCCGTTATGTATGTAACCAACTATTTGATCCTCTATCACCAATGGAATAAATTCAGATTTTATCTCCTGAAAATATTAAAAACTATACAGTAAAAAATATTGTTAATTGACCAAAACACAAAGGAAAAGAGAGCTCGCTCTATACGGAGGAGCCGCGATTGCAGTATTTGATCTTTTCGAAGAAGCCAGAGAGATCTGAAGAATCATTTGGGGCATAGTCAGGTTGAGAGGCTTGAACGACGTCGTCCCAAGTGAAGCTGGTAAGTGATGAAACAGAGCGACAAGTAAAAGCAGAACAACTGCTTCCTCCTCCTCCTCCTCCTCTTGTTGTGATTGGTTTATAGAGAAAAGGTAACGAGAAGCCGATTTTGTTAGGGAGGGCGAGAGGAATCATGACCATCATCACCGGAATTATGTGGGGGCTGTGGACGCTGCCGTACGTGCGAGAACAGAGTTGGGTGTTCAAACGTGTATCTAAAAGATAAGGTGACGTATTAGGGAGATCATGAACATTCACCACCCCTGCACCAGTTAAGATCTTACAACCGTCAAACCATGAATGTACACCACGATAACATTCATATCCCTTCTAATTCATGGTACTTACTAGTGGAAAGATAACGAGCTAAGAAATCATCCAATGCTTGTTATTTAACTGTTATATATACATATATTAGTATATTCATCCATGATCTACACTGGGTTAATATTAACTTTTTTTTAAAAAAAATTAAGAGTATGGAGAATGTTTTAATAGTGTTATTAAATTTAATTAAGTTAATTAATTTTTAAATCTCCACTCAATTTTTTGTTAGACCTAAATAACATGAGTCTAGTAATCATGCCAGATCCAAGCGCAAACCCAGGCGTCTTGGATCTAGCAACCATACCATGGTTACTAGACCCAAAACGCTTAAGTCTTAAATAAATCATTAAAAAAAAAGAAGGAAAAACCTTGGCAACAACCCTCTCAATAAGAACTCCTATAACACAAGCAATTGAGTAGACATGCAAATAAAATCACAAGTAAATATGTTGCTATAACAAAAGAAAATGTTTATTGTGTGTGTTAATGAGCTAAAGTCAGAACCTAAGTAGCTTGGGTCTTATTTTTATCTTTTCCAAGACTAAAGATGTATTTTAACTATTTAACAATTTGTAAAAGGTTAAAAAAACTTTAGGCAACAAGTCTTATTTTTGTTAACTTTGAGGGTAGAATAGTATTTTTACTATGCAAATAAACATGAAAAGACTAATATACCCCCACTTAGACATTTAATGACCAATGAGCCGATGAAAAATACTGAAATACCCTCACAATCAGGGCTTCAATTTTTTTCAATCAAAGGGCAAAATGACAATTTAACTTTACGTGAAAAGACAACATTATCCCCATCCCAAGCCTTCAAAGCTTGGAAAATCCACTGTGCAAATCTACAGTGGACTGTGTCTTGGTTCACAGTACATTTGCACAAGGTTGTCAGACCTAAGCCACTTGAGTCTGTCAAACCATGTCATACCTAAGGTGTGTCAGACCTGCGTTTGGTTCTGGCAACCATGCCTGCCCGATCGCATGGTCCTGACAACCATGCTAGACCTAAGTAGTTTAGGGCTGGCATGGTTGTCACACCCAAGACGCTTAGGTCTTGAATGGTTGTCAGATCCAAGTCGCTTGAAATCATTAAAAAAAACAAGGAAAGCCTTGATAACAGCCCCCCAACAAGAACTCCTCCTACAAAGCATTGGGTAGGCATGCAAATAAAATCACATGTAAATATGTTGTTATAACAAAAGAAATACTTGTTGTGTGTGTCAATGAGCTAAATCCAAAACCCATGTAGCTTAGGTCTGGCATGGTTGCTAGACTCATGACGCTTGGGGATATGATGTGGTTACTAGACCCAAGTAGCTTATCATGCCAAACCCAAGGCACTAAAGTGGCAGGGAAGAAGAAATGAATAAGAAGAAAAGGAAAGCTAAAGAAACATTTATCCGCTTGTGAAAAGATGAGAAATTGAAAATGAAATTACTATTACAATCCACAGTAAAACGTATCTTGATCTACAATAAATTCCCTACATTATTTAGCTTTGTTATAATTAAATGCATATTAAACCTAGATAATGATAATTTTTATTTACCAACACATCCTCTTTAAATTTTTTTTGATAACATGTATTTAATTAAATCTATTTTATATATTACATTACATAAATTATATGTACCAACATAATTTAACATAAACAAAATACAAAGACAAACAATTGTATATCTTTCTTCCACTTTTATGAGCACAATACTAAGACAATACACGGTATGTTCATATCCAAAATCATTTTCTTATGCTAACATGTTGGCATTAGATCCTTCTTCTGTGAAAATATACATCATCAAAGACTGGCCAGACCTTGGCCAAGAACTACGGGTTTAGATAGATAAGTTTTAATGTTTTCAAAAGAAATTTGTTACTTCTCTTTTGCACTGAAACTCACAGAATTCTTTCCTTTCAACAGTTTAATATTAAGTCTTATCTTTCCAATATTATTTGATATAAATCTCATAAAATTAATATCGTCAATAAAGCTTTATATTTCTTTTTTTGTTATGAGGAGGGTTTGCTTTCATGGTTCTTGTGCTTTATTTTTATCATCTTTATGCCACGTTGATGCACTATAAACCCTAGAAAATTTCATACTTACACTCCAAAATCACTTTTATAGGATTCCTTTTTAAATAATGCATCCTTCTTTGTTCAAAGGCCACACACATTTCATCTAGGTGGGTGAATTTTGATCTTAATTTTACCATAATATAATCAATATAAATTTGATGTGAATCTCGTAATTATATGGTCACACAACCCACAACGAATTCTAAAAAGCTGAAACAGGTTTGATAGAAGTGTGACATAATAGAAACATGTTCCAAGGCACCAGCATTATTAGAATAAGAAACCATACCCTACAAATACTAATTCGTGAATGATAATTATAAGAAAGACGCTACGAAGCCAATTAATTTTTAAATAGTCAATTTAGTTTGTTAGAGAACCAAAGAATGCAAGAATCTCTCTCACACAAGCTGAATAAAATTGGTAGCAATAGTATTATCAAGTCTTCTTATTTTGTGCTTACAAAAAATATTTATACTCTTGAAAGTAAAACTCTAACCCTAATGAGTCACACATGCACCCAATTAAATAAAATTTAAACTAATTAAAATAAGGCTTAAAAATAAAATAATAGTCTAAAATAATTTTTCACCTTTTGCCGCATATCATAGTGAAAAATACGTAAGATAAATCATTATTGAAAAATCTTTGCTGAACAAAACTCATCAACATTGTAAAATAAGAATTAATTTTTGACCAATTAATTCTTCTTATTTGATACGGAATCCTTATAAAATAAATAAGTCAAAGGCTGCCATATAATTCTTCAAATAGCATTAAGGACTCCTTGTAGTGAATGTAATTCATAACTCTTAAGAAAAACAATTTTTTTTTTTTCTGTTTTCGCACTTTGTTGACAAATTCTAAGCCCAACTTTAAACATGTCATTCTCTCTCGCTTGGATGAATTAACGGACCTACCATATATAGTTGGGAAGGTAAAGATGTTTAGTTTCCAACCCAATTAGAATCGCATCCAACCCCTTCTTATAGATTCAAATATGACCTGAAAAGTAGACAAGGATCCAGATTGATAAATTTGAACCTTTTTAACCCAAGTCTCTTAACTTAGCCCATTGAACTCCTCTTGGGTACACTTTGTTTTAGGCCTTAGAATAGACCCAATGGACACCCCTAATGGATTCTTTGATGTCGTAGCCAGGACAACATCATCCACTCTTTCATCTAAAAAATTCAACCTCGAATCATCATCTACGTCAAACAAAGAAAGATCAGAAACTTTGACTATAGCACTAACATTATATTCACCTTATAGATCCACTTTGTAGGAATTGACTTCTTCAAGGAATCTAAATGAACCATCTTCTTTAAACATCAATTTTGATTTTTTTATGTCTAAGAAACTTCCTTTTGTGCATATACACCCAAAACCAGTCTTTTAGTTCAAAGACAACCCTTTTCATCTTTTCTTTGCCTGGAATGCATACTTTTCATTCCTTTTCCAAACATGTTGTTGTACCTTCTTAAAAATGTGCTCATCACCTATGCTTTTCTATTGCCATCAAATCTAACCCTTTCATCAATAAGTAAAGAAATAAAATCTAGTAGGGTTAAACCATAAACTATTTTAAATGGTGAATATTTTTTCCAATTTAATAGATTAACACATAACAATTTCTCTTGGAACATATTAAACAAAAATCACAAATGCTCAATATGTTCACCTAGATTCTTACTATGAATATCATCAAAGTAATCAACAATAAAGCTATCTATGAATGCAAACAATATATGATTTATCAATCTCATTAGATTACAATGTGTAATAGTAAGACTAAACATCATGACTAACCATTCAAACAATTCATATTTCATCTTAAAGTTATTTTTTTTTTCATCCCCTTCTTTCATTTTAATTTGATGATAACCAATTTTCAAATCAATCTTACTAAACACACAAGATCCATGCAACTGTTAGTTTAATATGCCCTGTAGCCAATTAGTTGATTACACGTGACATTATTATATTCATGTAAATACATATTTATTATTAATAAAGTATTAATTTATCTTTAATATTCATATAATATTAAATTAATGAATCTAATATTTAATTTATGAATTTAGAGTAAAGATAAAGCTCATAAGACAAAAATACTTTGCAAAGAAAATTATAAAGTTGTTATAATTATGAGATTCTTATTGCATCAAAGCATTATTCCTAAGATGTTCCTGGTTGATGCTTTCTTAAATACTGGATATTTATTAGAGTCATAGAGACATAATACATATTATATTCTTTTTTTTATGAAATGAAGCAATTGTTCTTATAAATTGAGGTATAAGAGATACCTCAAACTAATATATAGGTGCTTGTCATAAGATATGTACACTGAACTGACCTGCATGAGAATTCCATATGGAGAGATCACCTATATCTATGGAAAGGCTCATGTGATGGTTGTGTAAGTGATTCTTAGACTTGAGATCATTAAGTTATCTTATATAGAGAATGTTATGTTTTGATCTTGTTACATGTTACCTTAATTGAGGTAACAAAGAGTCAAACATTGAGTATAACATGAACTATATAAAGGTACTTGAGTAATTAAGAAATGATTCATTACCTTAGGTGATCTAGGAAAAATGTTTCATCTGTTCTCAAATATTATTGACTGAGAAATCCTTGGCCAAGGTGAAATGAGATTTGAAATGTGAAACTCTGAAAATTTATAATTTAAATATGCGGATATGTAAACCTTATGTAAATGTAAGATTAAAAGTGGTATGATATCAATGAGTGATGAAAACCAAGATAAGAAATAATAGATAAATAATGATACATAATAGAGGGGATGACCTCCATTAAAAAAATTTTGGTTTAGAATTTATAAGGACAGAGAAATTGGTAATGCGTTTTGATGGATAAAATAATGAGAAAAATGATAAAGTGTTTCTAAGGAATAAGTTAGGTAATAAAGAATAAATTATAATAAAGGATAGTGCAATGAAAAGGGTAGGACTAAAGGTGCAAGCATCGATTAAAAAAAAAGACGTTATTTTGAAACAATAATAAGCCCGGTAAATAAATAAAGGTGGAAATTTTAAAATGAATATATTCCAAAATAATAAAACAAACTTAAAGGTTTAGAAGGATAATTGATATGATTTTAAATGAAGATTGAATAAGAAAATCTGGATTGTTGATGAAAAGTCATGAAATGACCAATTTTACATTAGAAAGCAGAGCTTTCAATCCAATGATCGGATTGTGATGAAATATTGCATGAAGTCTATTAGTATATTTTCCTACCTTGTTTAAAGATCTCATCCCAATCGGAGTTCGGTAAAGACTAGCGATTTAAGCAGAAACAAACTAAATAGTTTACGTGAAAAATAAAATAAAATACATAAAGGCATAACTAAGGGACAAAATTGTAATTAATGGAAAATATGCCTTTAAAACAGCAAAAGGCCACTAGCCCAGACCAAAAAAAGAAGAAGAAATGAGACAATAGAGAAAATTCGGCTAGAGAGAGAAGTGTAGAATTTGGAGGAGCTAATAATGCTCCGGTGGCCATATCTTTGGCATCCACCGTTGGATTATGCTTATTTTTGGATATATTATTATTCTCACACTCCACTACTAACTGACCAGAGGGATTTGAAAGATCACAATCTGTTTGATAGAAATCCATGAAGAAATTGAAATGAAAGAAATTTGGAAAATAAAACATATTTAAGGCTGGCCATAAGTATATTTTTGGCAAATTGATTAGTTATGAATATTATCATGGATTCCAACTAGTAGGGTGAAATTGTTATTGTGATAATGATGTAAGAATATTAATTGTTAAGGTTTGTCGCATATGTTTAATTACACGAGGAGAAAGTGAAAGAAAGTGTATTTCCATGTTTTGTAGTATTAATAATGCTAAACAAGGATAATAACATATGTAGTGTGTGTAAAAAAATAGGAGAAATTCCAAAGGGATGAGTTTCCATATTTTGGCCTAATCTTGCTATATTGTAGAGATAGGGAAATTGTTTGAATGTTTTGTTTTATAATTGGTTTAGATTTGTGATTTAATGATGCAAAATGACCTTGAATAATGTTGTTTATGCATGAAAATAAGTTGGAAGTTAAAAAGGATTTTCAAGGGATGAAAATTCTCGTTGTTTAAAATTTTAGCTATAAAAAAAGGGCTATTATAATTGTTGATTTTGAGCCTTAAAACAAAATAATTTGGAGTTGGTTTCTTCATAAAAATTGTATTTCTATGTTTTAGCCTTTCATAGAGATAAATCACGCCTAAAACTGAGTTTTTATAGCTTTAGTTATGATTAAACCACTAGATAGTGTTTTGGGTTGGTTAAGCTAAATTGATCAGAATTAGACAATTTTTAGTCTTTGCTTGAAATTGTTGTTAAGTGATGGTTTTAATAACAAAATTATAAGAATGAATATGAACATGAAAATGAGTAAGAGTAAGAGATTCTAAGAAAATTCCTTGTGATTAGTTTGAGAATACTAGTTGAATGAGAATTAAATGAAGTTGTGATGTTGGTTGTATTGTTCATAAAAACTAAATCCTTGGTGGTACAGGGGAAGCTGTGAGGATTGAACAATTGGATGGAGTGGCAACATGTGCACATACTCTAGGTAGGTGCATCACACCTTGTCTTTTTAAATTGTGTAAACTTATTGATAAATTTCAAAATTTATTGTTTTATTACTTCAATAATATTGGAATGAATATGAGTACCTTGCGTGCTTGGATGTGTATCGACTAATTATGATATAATTGAAATGGATATGAGTATCTTATGTACATTAATATGTATCAAACTTGTGATGATATTATTGGAATGAATAAGAATACCTTGCGTACAACGGTATACCTCATTAGTTAGGATAATGTTTGAACGAATATGAGTACCTTGCGTGCATTGTATGTATCAAATTAATTATGTTATTATTAGGATGAATATAATTACCTTACATTGATAGGTATATAATTAGCCATGATAACTTTAGAATAGACGTAATTATCTTACATACCTCAATATAGATTGGGTATACACAATAACTTGGAGATTGAAGGAGAAATGATAGATAATTGGTCACCTCAATGATACACACCATGATGAGGGTGGCTAAGGGCATAAATTGATACTTGGCACTGTGATGAGGGTGACCAAGGTTATATGAATGATGCATAGTGACTATAATGTCGATAACTAAGAATGTATGCGAATGATACTTGACAACCGTGGTTACAATGCATATGATGTTAATAAGAAAATGAAAGGAGATCGGTACAAATGGAAGATTTCAGATGACATTGATTAGATATCCGGGTTTGGATAACTAATGGTATCAATGGAGTTCCATTGGTACCGACATTTCAAATGACATTGATTAGCTATCCAGGTTTTGATAGCTAATGGTACCAATAGGGTTTCATTGGTACCGGCATTTCAGATGACTTTGATTAGCTATCCGGGTTTGGATAGCTAATGGTATCGATGGGTTTTCATCAGTGCCAATATTTTTTAAATTGATTAGTCGATCCCGAGCAATTGGGTGACTAATAATGTTAGTAAAGATTACTAACATCAACATGGTTACTCCTGGTTCAGTGAAAAAGATAAGTTGATTAACTATTCCAGGTCGAGAATAATTAATGATATCAATCGGTCACATTGGTATCGGCAACCATTTCTAGTGTGATTAGCTATTCCAGGTAAGGAGGCTAATAATGTCAAGGGTTCTTGACATCGATAACTTTGATGGTAAACCAGATATGAATAAGATTTGATTAACTATTATGGGGAAGGAATAGTTAATGATACAAATTCGGTTGTATTGATATCGACACGTAAATATAATTGATTAGTCTAACCCAATATTGGGAGACTAATAATACTAATGAGATTTATTAGTGTCGGTAATTACCTTCCATAAAATGGGTTAAATAAGATGTTATTACATTATATGATGTTATTGAATAAGATGTGTTGTGTTGATGATGATGAGTTGGACCGAGATCCAGGATGATTGGATCGGGATGTGAAATAAAATTTGAAATGTATTATGATTTTGTCGTTAACTTGGGACCTCCTAGTATAGGGAAGAATCTGCTGAAAAGTTGGTGGAACCTGTATAAAAAAAAAATTACCTGAAAATTTCCAATGTATCTTGGAAAAGGACGTAAAAATTCAAGGTTGTTACATGAAAAGAATTTCAAATCTTATTCAAATGATCAATGACTATTATGTAGAGAACAAACATGATATAGCATGGCAAACATACTCCATGCTTTAATGTTAAATGGGAACATTCTTGATGAAATGATATTAATTACACTAAGAAACTAGTTACTGAAATGTTAAGTCAAACCACTAATAACTTTTCTAATATTTGAGAGATCATGACACGTTGTTAGACGATGCACCCGATCTTCAAATATAAATTAATCAATTGTTGAATTGATAATAAATTAAATTATTTAATTTATTTAATCATTTTTAATTAGAATTATAATTTATATTGGGGCAATCATATTAGGAACTTAATGGGTCACACACATTAAAAACTATTAGTCAAAAATTAAACTGAGATGTTTTAATTAAATATGACTTGATTAAAATATATTTTAGAAATTAAGGAGTAGAATATAATTGATACAAAGATTATATTTATAGACCTAGAAAAATCGAGTAAAGACTTGGTTAAGTTAATTTTTAAAATTATCCTGAATTATTATATGGATATTATTTAGGAGGCAAATTGATATTTTGCCAATTTATAGGGTTTTTCAGATTTTCCTATAAATAGGAAGTTATGCCTTTTGTTTTAGTGTTATTGTCTGTTAGACAAAAAAACTACGTTAGTCACAATATAGAGAGCTAGCACTCTAGGTATAATAATCCATCCCTTCTAAATAGAGATTTAGAAGATTTTTCACTGGTGGTTTGTGTGGATTACCTTTAGAGGTTGAACAATTGAATGACTTGTATTTTGCAACAACCTAGCCTTCAGGTAATAAATCCCCAAACAACTCTATATTTGTCTAACGAGATCCTAGCGATTCTCGAATAATTTTGTTTTATTGTTTTTGCTGCGTGTATGATATTCGGGAACCCAATAACAACTCATTAAGAATATAATAAAGTCTATGGATATAATGTTTATACTTTACCAATAAAAAAACATTATGGATCTCATCAGGAAATACATAGCAAGATTTGGACAACAACTTCAACCCTTTATCAGAAAGCCTTACCAAACTCTGATCATTCTAAAATTTCATCTCAAGATGAAAAACGATCTTTTAAAGCTTATGGAAAATCTTCAGTTTGATCCAATAGTCGAATAAAAAATTGTGCTTGTTAGTGTAAAGTTGCGCAATTGGATAAATTTAGCTTAAATTTGAATTTGATTGTCATATATCATCCTCAAAATCATGTAACAAAGATATAACAACACTAGGAATAAAAGTATCAAGATTGTTAGTGTTGAAATATATCTCCTTATACACAAGTAAAATCATAAGCATGATAGAAAAATAAGCACTCTTGATCTTGCTCTTTTTTTTTATATATAGAAACTCAAGTGTGTATCTATATTTTCTACTCTCTCTTCTTTTCTCATCCTTATTTTCTTCTCTTCACTATCTGCTTCAAATGAATTTTTTTCTCCCTTAGCCTAATCTGAGTCATTTCTCTCCACTTGTAATCTTTCCTTAAGGCTTACTTTATTTTCACCTTTTAAAATCACAACTTCACATTGTTTATATGTCTCCTCAGCTTTGCTTTTTTTTTTTATATATAGCTTTTAATTGGGCTTATTTAAGCCTTCAAAACTCTATTTTTTGCTAACTTTTGCCTCCAACAACACTGCATGAAAATAGTAGCTGATAATAATTTTAGACAAGCATCCCTTACTAACCACATTTGTAAATATTTTTGCTCGACCTCACATTATTGTACTACCATTTAAGCTTTACTTTTCTTTTTCAATTCAAATTAGTCTTCATAAACCTATCTAGGTGACAATGATGTTAGTGTGTATGTCCTTCCATCTTTCTCAAAAGAATACCTATTTTTAATTTTATCATGCCTTACCTTCTTATAAGGTCTCCCCAACAAGATGTGACTTGCATGCATTGGAACTACATTACACAAAACCTCATCTACATACTTCCTAATAAAAAATGCAACCAAAACCTCCTTAGTCACTTTCAACTCACCACAATCATTCAACAATTGGAACCTATAAGGTTTATTATGCTTAATATACACAAGTTCAATTTACTAACAAGGGTAGTACTAGCTACATTAGAACAACTTTCACTATTTATAATCAAACTACACACTTTCTTTTGTACATGGCAACGCATATGGAAGATGTTCTCCTTTTGTTGATCAATATCATCTTCATTGACTTGAACATGAAGTGTACGCCTTATAACCATGGCCTTACTCTTAACCTTCTTTCGTTACTCTAGACATGCCTTTGGATCATTCTTTCCTTGGAAACTAGGTATTTTAATCTTAATTGACCTTGATTCTCCACATAAATCGTTATGAAGCCCAAGATCACATGAATTCTCCCTTTTGCTGAATGCTCTACCCTGGTTAAAACTAATATTATTTTGGCTTTAATTATGCCCAAATCAATCTTTATCTCCCACGGATGCAAAGTTATAATCATCATCATAATCTACATTTATGTTTTCACCCATAAAATCAACAAAGTCATGTTTAACATTTCGTACAGACTTTCAAATAATGTTTCCTCTTCAATTAGCCCTCATCCTTAATCCATCCATCCTTTTATTTTGTTGTCTCATTGGACCCATCTCATCTTTCAGATCCTTCATCACCCTAGTTAGTAGCTTAAGTTGTTAGGCAAAAGCTTGCATCTAAAAGGTGTTATACGATTTCGGTGTTGTGGACTCGTTATTTTTATACATATTTGAATATGTAAAAATTTATTATTAGCAAGAAAAATACACCTCATAAATCTCATGTTTCACACAATTCAAGGCTTTTCACTCAATTGTTCTCACTATGCCTTTTACCTATCGGCTCACCTTCTTGCGGTTCTTTCAGATCTGAAAATCGACAAACCAAAGTCAATGACTATCGTAATGCAATCCAAATATATATAAAGTGACTTAAGAATCAATATGATACTAAAAATAAGAAAAAAAACTATAATTATGATTTCACAAGTAACAAAGCGAATTCGTACGAAATATAGACAATACGAAGACTCAAAATAAAATAGAAGAAAAAATTAATGAAACACTTATTTGACTCCTAAATAACCTAAATATAATAAAAATAAATTGAATAGGTGAAAAAAAGTAACAAACATGTTTTTTTAACTTGACATGAATTTGACTCGTTACGTAATTTAAAGTACTAAAATTGAATCCTAGACCAAGTGATATTGGGACAACCTGGAATTTAATATGTAGTAATCTTGTACCTAATAAAAAATAGATTTCATTTTATATATCATTCTCTTATACCTAGGTATTGAAAACTTGTATATGATCAATTTGTGGTAGAATTGAACTCAAAGTCGAAACCCCAATCAGACAATATAAAAAAAACCCAAATTTAATATATAATGTGATTTCACCCTGATAACCAATATATAATATTTGAAGTGATTTAAAAATGGTTTAATTTGGTTTCTTAAATGTTTGTGTTTTCATGGCAGAAATAAAAGTAGCTTGAATAACTTCTATTCCTTTCTTTTTAACTTACTAATATGTTTAGCGATAGTAACAAAACAAACGAACACTTTTTTTAGGGCACTAAGATTCCAAAAACACAAAGAGAAGAAGAAAAAGACTGGAAAAACACAACTAAACTTATAGAACACAAAGAAAACAAAATTTTAAGAAAGATATGACTTGATTTGAGAGTCTAACTCTGATACCAACTTATGCGAACCTCATAATCACATGGTCATGCAAAACAAAACAAGATTGATAATAAATTCTAGAAAGCCAAAACAAGTTTGATAGGAGTGTGATATAATGAAAACCTGTTCCAAGACACAAACACTATTAGAATAAGAACCCTTACCCTATGAATATCAATTCATGAATGAGAAGACTAAGGAAAATGCCATGAAGCCAGTTAATCTTCTATAAGTCAATATAGTTCGTTAGAAAACAAAAAAAAAAGTGAGAATCTCTCTCACACAAGCTGAATAAATTTGGCATCAATATAATTATCAAGTCTTCTTATTTTATGCTTGCAAAGAGTATTTATACTTTTGAAAATAAAACCCTAACCCTAATAGGTCACACATGCACCAAATTTAATTAAAACCCAAACTAATAAAAATAAGGTTTAGAACTAATAAAAATAAATAACTCAAATAGTCTAGAATTAGTTTTCCCATTTTTTCATATATGATAAAGAAAAATACCTAAGATAAATAATTGTTGAAGAATCTTTACTGAACAAAAGTCATATGCCTTGTAAAATAAGAATTAATTCTTGACCAATTATTTCTTCTTGTTTGATATGAACTCTTTGTAAAATAAGTAAGCCAAAGATTTACATATAAGTTCTGAATAGGATTAAGGACTCCTTATAGTGAATGAAATCAAAAACTCTTAAGGAAACAATATCTTTTATGTTTTTGCACTTTGTTGGCAGATTCTAGACCAAACGTTAAACACATTTTTCTCTCTCATCTAGATAAATTAGTAGGCCTACAATGTAGCATTGGAAAGGTATAGATGTGTAGTTTCTAACCCAATTATAATCACATCCAAAATCTTTTTGTAACTTTAGATACGACCCAAGAAGTAGACAAAGGTCCAGATTGGCAGATTTGAACCTTTTTAACTCAAACCTCTTGACTTAGCCCATTGAACACCTCTTGGATCCATTTCATTTTAGGCCTCAGAATAGACTCAATGGACACTCCTAATGGATCATTTGATGTCGTAGCTAGTGTCACCATGTGTGTGACATCACAACGATCGTCCTCTCGTGTTGGAATCTTTGTGGTGATGAGTAGAAAGAACAAGGAATTCTTGTTTTTTATAAAAACAAAAATGGATTAGAGTCGCCATTTAGTATTTTGGTCACTAGGAACACTAATAGGTCTCGGAGTCTAGATAAGGGTACTTGTTGTGTATAGGGAGGACGTATAACCCCTTGTACATCTTACTTAAGGTGAGATGCAATGTTTGTTTATCTTATACAAACTAAGGTATTATTATGTTTTCAAACTGTTGGTCTATCTAAGGATACTTGTTGTGTATAAGGAGGACGTATAACCCCTTGTACATCTTACTTAAGGTGAGATGCAATGTTTGTTTATCTTATACAAACTAAGATATTATTATGTTTTCAAACTGTTGGTCTATCTAAGGTTTAAGAAAAGTCTTCCTTAATAAGGATGTCTTTATCTTATCAGGTTAAAACCCAACTATTTTAATGTCAAAACATATTTTTTTGCATTTTTCTTTTAATATCGAGAATATATCTTACGTATAAGTTTGTAATCCTTAATATTTGAACAAACAAAATAATTTTTTTTGGTGTTTTTAAAATGTAGGACAAGTTCTTATGAATTTCATAAACTGGTTATTAAATCCAAGAATGCATGTAATGATATCAACAAAACTATTTTTCTTGTATTTTTATATTTAAGGATCCTAAATTATGCTATTTTATTTATTTATGAAAATATTATTATTTTTTATTTCTTAGAGACTTGGCCATATGAAATTAAAATCAAGTTGTATTTTTTTAAAAGAAAGATGTTTTGTTGTTTTCTTATGGAAGGGAATCGATTTATCTAATACCAAAAAAACATCTTGTATGTAGGTCACAATTCCAAATATTAAATATGGAGGGTTAAAAAAAATAGGGAAACTCGAAATTAATTGCAATATGATCTTCCAAAATTTTGAAAATTTATTAAAATTAGATTAAGGCTATGTTTGGAAAAACATAAATAACATGTTTTTATCAAAGCTATTTTAACCACGATATCATTTCAAGATGAATTATCATTTCAAGATGAATTATCATTCATCAACTCAAAACCGAACCACCCAAAAAACCCACACGAAACTTATTAATATCATAAACTTCGTTCAAATAGCATAATAATTCAAACAAATCAACACCTGCCCAAACATAATCCATGAATCAAAAATCAATACTCAAATCAATATAAACTCAATTGCAATCCCTAAATCAAGATTTACTATTCAATAGCAATCACAACTTAAAAAATAAAACCCATTACCTAACACAAATTATCAAATAAAAAAACACATCAATCAAATCAAATAATGTCCAAACAGTCCAAGATTATACATAATAATAAACATTTTATCCTAAAATTTCACAACATTATAACAATTTGTCCAAAACTATTATGAGTTTATGAATTGACCTTTCAAGGTGTTTGGTGTGTCCGGGATCTACTGAAATCGAGGCCAAAAGACTATTGCAATTGTTGTTACTCATTTTTGGACCCCATGTGATGGAGACATTGTATACCTCTTTTGAACTGAGTGTAGGAGTTTAACTCATATTTACTGGAAGATTGACAAAAGTAGAGAAATAAATTTTTTTTTTCGAAACCCTGTTTGAGCTGTTTTCTGCTCTCTTTATCCTTCCCCTTTACTGCCAAAATCGTCAGGATTTCTTAGATTGATCTGGAGTCTTCATAATGCTAAATTCATTCCTTCTTTATCTTGTTTTTAAGGTTGGATAAATCCTTTTGAATTTGCATTCTAAAAAAAAAAACTGGTTCTGCTGCTGTCGTAATTTTTTATTCCAACTTAGGCTCTGATTCTGACTTGGTATATCTGACCATCCTAGCTATATTCTGTCAGTCATGACATGTTGAAAAATTGACCTACACCTTTATCGTGTCCTAGGTATCACTGTTCTTAGGGCAGACTCTCAGTCAGATTTGGATGCTCAACATTGTCAGATCAAGAACCTTTTTAACCAACAAGATTACTGTCAGATTCTGTTCTCTAAAACGATTTTATCTCACTTTGACTCCTTCATCAAAGTTGTAGTCCTGGACGCGTAGATAAATTTGGGTTTTTGAATCGCTTGATTTCGATATTAGAAGCTTAAGATATTCCCATTTGAATATCTAACGTGAAAGTAGAGATTTCTACCGCGAAAAGGATCCTGACCCGAGTTTTGCACTAAAAACTCTATTTCCATAAAAAATTTTGAGATTATTGTTCTTAGGTCATACTCCTAGTTATATCAGGATGCTCGACATTGTCAGTTTTTGAATTAGATCTGGAGACCCTTTTTGACCAACCAGATTACTGCCAGATTCTTTTCTCTAAAATGATTTTATCTCACTTCGACTCCTTCATCAAAGTTGTAGTCCTAGACGTGTAGATAAATTTGGGCTTTTGAATCACTTGATTTCGATATCAGAAGCTCAAGATATTCCCATTTGAATGTGAAAGCAGAGAATCATGTCGCAAGAAGGGTTTAGCCCAAGTTCGCGGGCCTGATTCGAAGGATTTTTTTTGGGACCAAGGACTGAATTGAAAAGTGCTAAAATGAGAGATTTTATTAAAGAAGGATATTGAAAGCTGGAGAGGGGGGCTGGATCATCATAAGTGACGGGATTTCTACCACACCGAATAAGGAAAATAAGACTTTGCAGCATGCACCCTTACCCATCTGATTTCTTTCTTTTTTTTCTTTGCAAATTTCCTGCTGGTTTCCATGTTTGTCTTGCTGACTGGAGAGCTGCAGACCATGTTTTTATTGCCTCATTTCAAAGGAAACAGCTGGTGCCTCATGGTCCCAGCTATGGAAGGAAAGAAAGGAGTTGTACCACCCTTTGATCTATGGAAACTAACTGCTGAAATTAGAATAGGAATCAGGATATTTCTGTTTTCTTTTGCGTTTTTTTTTACTGCAGATCAGCAGGGATTTGCATCCTAGAATTAATGCATTGAATCTTTCCTAAATAGAGATATATTTAGACTATATATAAGCCCTTCTAATGACCTAACGGAGAGAGGAAGAGGAGTAGAAAAAAACAGCAAAAGAGAGAAGAAAAATGCAAGAGAGGCAGGCGATAAGGAAACCAATAAAAGCAAGAGAAGTAGAAGGCATGCCCACGTGAGCTGTCTTTTGATCTTTGGTTATTATTTGCTGCAAACAGGATCTGCAGGTATAAGCCCCAATCTCTCCTCCTTTGTTATTTTTTTTATACTAGGCATTCATTGGTCATTCGGTTGTAAAACTTTTTCTTCCCTCTGAATAATTGATTTCTGTGTAGACAAAACCAGCGCTTGTCCATTTCTTCCATGATGTTTGAGTTTAGTTGTTGTCCATGTAAAAAGAGTTTGTCTTCATGTTTACGAACTTTTACGTTTAAGGACTTTCCTTTTGTTTTCCTTACACCCGCTGGATAAGAAATCAGCCGGCCATTATTTTGTTTTTCTTAGTGATTGCTCCCAATTTTATTTTTTCCTTGCTGTCTACGTGGGATGAGTTGGCTTTGAAATTTTTTTAGTTGTTTTAAGTTTATTATAAATCTTAGAATATATGTGACGGCTGGTTAGCTTTTATTGTGATTTTTGTGTAATTGTGATGCTTGTGTTTCGATAAAAAAATTAAAATTTTTCTTGTATGTTGCATACGACCAATACCCTAACATGTTTTGAACGCTTTTTTTTTATATACAAAAATATTGGAAGTTTCAAAAATGTGTTTTCGGATGTATTTCTTAAACACAACAAAAATTATTTTCTTGCATTTCTGGATTTTACAACATGTTTGTAAAACTCCAAAGGATATTGGCCAATATTCCAAAAAAAATAAAAAAAAAACCTTATTTGAGGGGGGGAATTCATCTATTATTCACCATTAATGTTTGGATAAAGAAATCCCAAAGAGATGAATATCCTAAATATTTAATGGGAATAGCTTGTTATTATTCACTGTTAATATTTGGATAAAGAAACCCTAAGTGGTAAATATCCAAAATAATTTTCTAGGGATAATAAGTCATCACACATCTTTGAAAGAAGCCTTGATTATAATCGAGGACATTTCAATTTTTACTCCATGATTTACGAGCCGTGAGAGTATAAAACACTAAGGCAAAAATAGGCTTTTAAAGTGTCCTAGATTTCTAAATTTTTGTCCCTCCTCCTTGCGATTTACGAGTCGCAAACTCTTGAAATACTAAGGGAAAAATGAGCTTTTAAAGCACACGGAATCTCCTTAGATTTCTATCTTAATAAATTTAGTTTGAATCAAACCTAGGAAAACTAATGGGATTAGAAAACACCAACACCATAGCAATTATAAAGCAAACCAAACACCAAGCAACTTACCTTAGGTAGGGCGTACTAGGGGTGCTAATACCTTCCCTTTACGTAACCAGTCCCTTGCCTTAGAATCTCTGAAAGACCAGTTAGGGTTCCTAGTGACCAAATACTAGGTGGTGACTCCTTTACATAACAAAAAAAAACAAAAAAACCCAAAATCAATCGAGGGTCACTGCGCTCCGCCGCGAGGGTACGACATGATGGCGACTCCACTGGGGACTTAGGACTAGGCTTGGATTTGTTTGTTTATGCTATGTATTTGTTGTTCTCTGATTGCTATGAATTGATACTTTGTTTAAAAGCTTTAGTATGCATCTTTACATTCTGTCATACATGGTATAGTCATGCATCACTTTATTATTATTATCTTTTGAGGGCACACACATTTAACTTTAAGTTAAGTGGGGAACTAGCAGCTTGCCTTATGACTTGAGTCAAAGTTTAAGTTTGTGTAAATCCCAACTCTTTGCTGAGTGTTTAGACTGATAGTGATTGATACACGTGCCATCCCACTATTTGCTGAACCCCCATATTATCTTTATGAGGGCGATCACTGGGACAACAAGAGACCTTTTTTTTAGAGACCAAGTATTAAACCTACCTTATGTCTCACGTAAAGGAATTAGAACATATCCTTAGGGTGTATGCTCCATAATATCTTTTGCATCAAAACAAGTCTAACCCCAAAGCATCTTGAATTGCAGGACTTATGAACGAAATGGCCACCATCGCTAAATTTTCCATCATGGAGTATGGGAAAAATTCTGAACTGTCACAATTGACTGAAAGAGACTGCCTTAAAAGCGATGCTAAGAAGTTGTCACCAATCAAGAACCTGAATTGCATTATGAATGAGGTGAACAAGTTAATGACTCACTTTCAGAATGTAGATAAAGATGCATTTTTTTGGAAATATGGACGTTTGGTGGAAATTGCAAGGGTAGAAGTTTTAAGCCTAGCTATGCGAGCTTTAGTTCATTTTTGGGATCCAGACTACCAGTAGTTTTTTTGAAGCAAAGACCTATGTCCCACTGTGGAGGAATATGGGATGTTGACTAAGTTTCCAAACAATCTATATCAAATTTATTTTCCTTTGAGATCTGACAAGATCATCCCCGAACTATCAAAACTGCTTAGAATCTTCAACTTGGAAAAGTTTTTGGAAAAGAATGCTACCGGTCTGAAATGGAGGATGCTAGAAATTGAATTGGAAAAGAAGTCGAGATTAGAAAAAGAGAGGTTGATTGCCTTGGGCATATTTGGCCTTGTGTTGTTCCCAAGCCAGACAGGTGTTGTGAGTTTGGAGGCCGCTGCTGCTTATGTAGAGTATGAGAATACACAAATCAATCTAGTGGATGCTATTTTAGCTGAAACCATCTTAACACTTAACCATTGTAGGAGGACCGGAAAAGGAGCAATGAGATGTTGCACGCAGTTGTTGTATATCTGGATGGTTAGCCATATCGAAACAAAAAAACATGTCTTCAATAATTTTTGATGGTTCACCCAAAGACCCCTGAAGTTAGTAGAAGAAGAAGAATGGGGAGATATAGACAACCAAGGTTGGGTTGACAAATTAGAAGGTTTGCCTGATAGTGATTTCAAGTGGAGGGCCCCATGGGTAACAACAGTGAAAGTCCTAATGAGTTGTGGACAAAGACGTTGGGTGCCATTGGTGGGGATTACAGGTTATGTGAGTTATGCTCCTACCCTGGTGGTAAGGCAATTTAGGGGCATGCAGTTTGTTCCAAGGACTATGGGAATCACTCAATTCTTTGGTTTGTTCAAAGATCCCATTGCACAAGAAGTTTTGGAGATCATCAAACAAGATTGGACGCATCTGGTTTTGGTTGAGATAGAAGGTTTAAAGGATCCAAGTGTAAGTGAAGGGTATGCAAAATGGAGAGACTTAGCTGCTTTAGTCATGCCTTGTGTAGAAGTCAAATCTCCCCAAACTGTAAAAGAGTCTATTAAGAGGAAAAGGGTCAATAATGAAGAGGAGTTGAGAAGACAAATGGAAAAAATTTAGATAGAGTTGAGCAAAAGCAGAAAAGATAAGGCAATGTTGGAAGAAATGATGCTGGAAGGGGATAATATGAGAGCATTTCTAGATGAGCAAATACAATCTAGAGATGCGAGAATAACAAAGCTTGAGTTAAAGCTAGGTGAGGAGAAGATTGCTAGGGAAGAAAGTGAGAAAGAGCTAGGAGGGATGAGTTTGGATTGGATGCAAAGTTGCTTTGAACTTGAAGCAATGGAGATTGACTTTAACGATTGCCAAGGAAGTGCAGAATATTACCAAGAAAAATTTGCACAAGTTCAATTCGAATTGATGGATAGGATTGGGAAGTATGAGGATTTGAACAAGAAATATATGGAGTTGGTAAGCCGTTCGACGGGGATTGCAAAAGAAGAAAGTAAAAGGAAAGGTTTTGAGGGTATTGAAGCAGAGTTAGCGGTTAAGAAGAATGAGATAAAAGTTATGAGGATAAAACTTGACAAGGAACGTGAAAAGGTGAAGTATTTGGACGAGAAGCTAGCAGCAATGGAAAAACACAAGGATCAAATCGACACCAATAACGCTGCTTTGAACAGAATCAATATGTTGCTAATAGAAAAGATGACCAAGACAGATGAGCAAATGGACGAAGCTACTGCACATGCTCGGATTATTAGAATCAATACGCGAAATATGGGAGCGGACATCATTCGCTATCCCCGAAGCCTAGCTGAAACCGATGCCTTTCTAGGGAAGGTTGAGAACCGTGGCTTTGCCTTTTTACCTTTGGCTAGATAGTTTGTGGAGGAAAGGGATTAATATGTTGTATTTCCTTTTTATTTCTAAATGTAATAAGCTTATCAAGCATTAATGAAAAAGGCGTTGACCCATCTTCTTATGCAAAATCTGTCTTTTGGTGAATATGATTCAAGCAAACAACTTGAAAGGCAGTACTCCTAGCAATGTGACAAGAGAACCTATGTTTATAAGGTGGTGGCTATTATTCGTTCACAAGAAGGCTACAACCATACCCAATATACAAAGCATTCTCATCACAATCATGCATTTTCTCATACATCTATGCACGCATTTACAGACTAAGAAACATAGGTCCCCCTTCTAGAATCCACAACACTCGGCAAAGAAAAAGGATGGAAAACGAAGAAAGGTCACAACCAAAAGCTCAGTACCAAAGAGAGCTTGAAGGAGTTCAGAATGATGTGACGCACCTGACCAGTGTGCTCAAATCCCTGTCGCACCTATAAACGCGGGGGCAAATACACCAAATAAGCACAATCCTAATCCCACTCGTCCCATCTAAATCCTTATTACAATGGATTTAACAAACGAGGAAACACAGGACGTCAGATTCTCTGATCATGTAGGGTATGATAAGTGGACTGCACTAGAAGAGAGGCTAAGGGCAGTTGAAGGAAAAGATTTATTTGACCCAATTAGGGCCGTTGAAGTATGTTTGGTGCCTAACATCGTAATTCCAAAGAAGTTTAGAGTGCTAGAGTTTGTTAAGTATACCAGAATGGAATGCCCAAAGACCCATCTTCGTTCCTACTATAACAAGATGACAAAAGTTATCCACGATGATAAATTGCTAATTTACTTCTTCCAGGATAGCCTGACAGGATCAGCCCTCAGCTGGTATATGAGGCTGGACAACGTTAGGATCAAGAAATGGACAGATCTGGCAGATGCTTTCTTAAAGCAATACAAGTTCAATCTTGAGATTGTTGTTGATAGGACCGGTCTGATTACCATAGAGAAAGGAACTCAAGAGTCCGTGAGGGCTTATGCTTAAAGGTGGCGAGACCAAGCTATCAATGTACAACCTCCACTAATAGAGACGAAGATGGTAACACTATTTACCAATACTTTTAGGGCCCCATACTATGAACATCTTATGGCTAGCTCAGCCCAGCATTTCTATGATGCTGTGCGAATTGCTGAAAGGATTGAGCAAGGAATCCGAAGTGGGAGAATTGCGGAACCTATAGAGAAAAAGGGTTTTATTGGGAATAAGAAGGAAATTGAGGTGAATAACCTAGAAGACAGTTACAAAGGGAAAGGCAAAAACTACCAAAACTACCAAACACCTACCTCCCAAATCACCAGCATCAACTTTTCCAAACCCTCCCTCTCAAACCAACCCCATCAAACAAAATTCCCCGCCAATAACCAAAACAATTACCAAAGGAGAGACAACCGACAACTAGAAGAACAATTACCATCTTTGCCAATAACCCTAAAGGAGTTATATGCCAAGTTGCTAAGTATTGGGTAGATAGCTCCCCTACCATTACCTCCTATGCAACCGCCTTTCCCTACCTAGTACAACCCCGAGTTGACTTATGAATACCATGCTGGTAATACGGGTCACAACATCAAAAACTGCGTAGCTTTTAAAAAGAGGGTATCGCAGCTGATCAAAGTCGGATGGGTCACTTTTGAAGATTCACCTAATGTGAATTCGAACCCTCTACCTAAACATGTTGTAGGTGGTAGTGGAGTGAATACTATGGAGGTCGGTAGCAAAGAGAAGGTGCTAAGAGTGACCATGAAGAGGCTGTATGAGATGTTGTTACAATCTGGACATTTGGAGAAACCATCTGAACATTGCATGAGGGAAAATGATTTTTGCCCATTCCATAAAAAGAAAGGGCATCACATTGATGAATGCATTGAGTTTCATCAAAAAGTTGCGAGAATGCTAACTTTAGGAGAGCTAATGATCGAGGCTGTAAGAGATAATGAAGAGATAGAGATGATAGAAAATCAGGGGAAATGTAGAGTCCAATCAACAGCTAATGGGCTCTAGAAATTGGTATTAACTAAGCCCTCATATGCAAACAAAGTAGACTATGGAGCGATGCCTAGAGATTATGGTTATACCTCGAATATCGAAACTCCTTTACTGTTGTTCCGAACTAAGATAAGTGGGTTAACTCAGAGTGGTTGTTGTTTCACACCTGAAGAACTAGAGAAGCAAAGAAAGGCTAAGGGCAAAGAGGTGTTGGACCTCGATAAAGAGCTTGAGGTAAATAAACCTGTGACTGAGGAAGAAACAAATGAGTTCCTGAAATTGATGAAGCATAGTGAGTATTGTATAGTGGATCAATTGAAGAAGACCCCTGCCAAGATCTCCATCATGTCATTAATACTCAGCTCCGAGTCGCATCGTAATACTTTGCAAAAAGTACTGAATGAGGCCTACGTACCCCAAGATATTGAACAAAAGACTATGGAGCATCTAGTAAGGAGGATCCATGCTGCCAATTACTTATATTTCACGGAAGATGAACTTGACGCTGAAGGAACGGGACATAACAAGCCCTTGTATGTCACGGTCCGATGCAAAGATTGTCTCATCGGTAAAGTTCTCATCGATAACGGCTCAGCCCTTAATGTGTTACCAAGGCATATGTTGGATGAAATACTGGTAGATCCCTCACACATGCAACCCAGTGTGATGACGACTAGAGCGTATGATGGCTCACCAAGTAAGTGATAGGGACAATTGAGGTCGAACTAGCTGTGGGTCCACAAGTTTTTTTAGTAACCCTTCAAGTGATGGATATCCACCCTTTCTATAATCTATTGTTAGGAAAGCCATGGATACATTCTGCGGGAGCTGTCACCTCCTCGCTGCATCAATGTTTGAAGTACATTGCTAATGGTGTTCTAGTTATTGTTAAGGCTGAGGAGACTATATCAATGGTAAGAAATTTGGTGGTTCCATTCATTGAAGCTGAAGATTGTAAGGATGGAAATCTTCATGCATTTGAAATTATGAATACTGAGTGGGTGCCCGAGAACATTGTGGTGAGGAAACCAGAAATCTTGGAGGCCACCAAAATGGCCGCTAAAAGCTTTTTGAAGCGCAAGATTCCTTTCACATATGACATCGAGAAAAGAAGACTTGAATGGATTGATATAATCAAGCTGAAAGCTGTAGAACAGAGGTTTGGGCTTGGATATAAGCCCAAGAAGGAGGATTACAAGCGAGCTGCTGGTGCAAGAAGGGAGAAAAGAATGGCTAGGATTGAAGGAAGGAATCCTGAAGAAGAAAGCTTAGCCATCCCTCCAATCAGGATTTCGTTTTCAAAGGCTGCATATGTGATGCAACCTGATAAGGGACATGAAAACCTTCTTTAGAAGCTTTCTTCAATTAACATAAACACTCTGGAGGAAGATCAAGTCGAGGACATTGCTGAGAAGATTGAATCCGGAAGAAGGGATGAAGAGCTGCCGCAATTAACCATATACACTCTGGAAGAATTTACCGCCAGGACTTTTGTTCGAAAGCTAGCCGAAGGAAAGAAGTTCCAGAATTGGGAGACCCAAGAAGCTTCATTGGTTTTCAAAATGTAATCAACAATGATTGTTAGATTATAATTTTATCTATGTTGTTTGCCTTTTTCTGTTTTGTTTTGTTTTGTTTTTATTCATTGACAATCGAAACTCAAGATGTTAATTGGATTTTATTTTTGTTTTTGAGCCAATCTTTTCCTTTTAATGAGATTATGCATTTTCAAAATTCATCTTGATGTCTTACTGTGCATTTACACAACACTTTACATTGAGAATGAATGGCCAAACTTTAATGAATGGCCAAGCTGTAGAAGATGAGGAATGAGAGGAGAAAAACATATGGGAATTCACAAAATTAATAGAATAGCACGAACAGGCTTGGAGGCCCGCTAAAGAGGAACTTGAAACCATAAATGTGGGTAATGAAGAAATCAAGAGAGAGTTGAAAATAGGGACTTTGATCACCCCTGAAGAGAAAGAAGAGTTGATTGCACTGCTCCAAGATTACTTAGATGTCTTTGCCTGGTCCTACGAGGATATGCCTGGTTTGGATACGGGTATCGTAGTACATAGGATACCACTGGTGGAAGGATGCAAGCTGATTAAGCAGAAGTTGAGAAGAACTCATCCAGAGGTCTTAATCAAAGTAAAGGAAGAAATTGAAAAACAATGGAACGTTGGTTTTTTGGAAGTAGTCAAGTATCCACAATGGGTGTCGAACATGGGTGTCGAACATAGCCCTAAAGACAATTTCCCTCTACCACACATAGATATGTTAGTTGATAATGCAGCACACAGCTCCACATATTCCTTTATGGACGGATTTTCGGGATACAATCAGATAAAAATGGCGCAAGAGGATAAGGAGAAGACAACATTTGTAACACCATGGGGAACCTTTTGCTACAAAGTCATGCCATTTGGTTTAAAGAATGCTAGGGCCACTTACCAAAGGGCTATGGTGACTTTGTTTCACGACATGATGCACAAAGAGATTGAAGTATACGTGGATGACATGATTGCTAAATCTAGAGAGGGAGAGAATCATGTCCAAATATTGAAGAAATTGTTTGAAAGACTAAGGAAATATAAGTTGAGGCTTAACCCAGCGAAATGTTTGTTCGGGGTGAAATCTGGGAAGTTGTTGGGATTTGTGGTGAGTGATAAAGGGATAGAAGTGGACCCCAACAAAGTAAAGACTATTCAATCTATGCCACCTCCCAAGACTGAGAAGGATGTGAGAGGTTTCTTAGGAAGGTTGAATTATATTGCTTGGTTTATATCCCAATTAACCACGACTTGTGACCCGATCTTTCGTTTATTAAGGAAGAAGAACCCTGGAATTTGGAATGAAGAGTGCGAAGAGGCTTTTGAGAAAATCAAGCAGTACTTGTTGAACCCACCCCTGCTTGTTCCTCCTGTACTAGAAAGGCCATTGATATTGTACCTAACAGTAATTGAAACAGCAATGGGTTGTGTGCTTGGGCAACACGATGAAACCAGAAGGAAGGAAATAGCCATTTATTACCTGAGCAAGAAGTTCACGGAATGTGAGTCCAGGTATACTGTGATTGAGAAGTTGTGTTGCGCACTTACATGGGCTGCCAAGAGATTACGTCAGTATATGTTGTATCACACTACGTGGTTAATTTCCAAATTAGACCCGTTGAGGTATATTTGTGAAAAGCCCTATCTATCAAGCCGAATAGCAAGATGACAAGTTCTATTGGCTGAGTATACATAGTATATATGACAAGGAAAGCCGTGAAAGGGAGTGTTATTGCCGATCACCTGGCTGACCATGCTATGGAAGATTATGAGTCATTAAACTTTGACTTTCCCGATGAAGATGTGCTTGCAATCGAGGAAGAGAAATTAGATTGGTGGATTATGTACTTTGATGGTGCTGTAAATGTATGTGGTAACGGAGCGGGTGCAGTGATAATCTCTCCTGATAAGAAGCAGTATCCGGTTTTAGTTAAGCTGCAGTTCGGGTGCACCAACAACACGGTTGAGTATGAAGCTTGCATTCTCAGTTTAGAGGCTGCATTGGAGATGAACATCAGAAAGATAAATGTGTATGGAGACTCAATGATGATCATTTGCCAAGTAAAAGGAGAATGGCAAACCAAGGAAGAGAAGTTAAGGCCTTACTGTTGCGATGTCGCAGTCGCACAAATTAATTACCCTAGCTTCAAACACAACACACAAGATAGTATAGAGCAAGCAAGGGGTTGATCCCACAAGGAAGATTCAAGTTAGATTTTTATGCTAGATGATATGCAATTTGAGGGGGGGGTTTAGACGTTATCTAGACTAAAGCAAAAGAAAACAGAAAACTATCAAACAAAATTTAAAAAAATCAGAAAATTATCAAGAGAACAAACCTTGGTTGCAAGCACACATCCATCTACAGAAATCAGAACTGATCATGGAAACGAAACATCAATTTATATTCTGAATATTTATCTCTTCTTAACATTGGTTAGTTAACGGATCCGCCGTATAACTA
>Ga0307513_10002020_pt1 | contig 28568 bp, 25 predicted proteins | sample 15_EM_MG_FD_202174 | JGI IMG/M metagenome (GOLD analysis project Ga0307513, IMG submission 202174) | Populus trichocarpa ectomycorrhiza microbial communities from riparian zone in the Pacific Northwest, United States - 15_EM | ecosystem: Host-associated > Plants > Roots > Unclassified | place... | reverse complement strand
CGGCACCGGCGAGGCGTGGACCCGCAACTCGGTGTCGATCGGCGACGGCATCTACAAGTCGACCGACGCCGGCGAGACCTGGAGCAACGTCGGGCTGCCGCAGTCCGAGCGCATCGTGAAGATCCTGGTCCACCCGACGTCGAGCGCGGTGGTCTATGCCTGCGTGCCCGGCAAGCTGTGGAGCGACTCGCCCGATCGCGGCCTGTACAAGACCAGCGACGGCGGCAAGACCTGGGCGCTGGTGCTCAAGGGCGCGAACCTGTCGACCGGCTGCTCGGGCGTGACGATGGATCCGCGCAACCCCGAGGTGCTGATCGCCGGGATGTGGGACTTCCGGCGCAAGGGCTGGACGTTCCGCTCCGGCGGCGACAGCCCGACCGCGCCGAGCGCGAGCGCGATGTTCCGCACCAGCGACGGCGGCAAGACCTGGGCGTCGATGACGGCGAACAAGGGCCTGCCGGCGGCGCCGTGGGGCCGGGTCGAGGTCACCTACGCACCGTCGGACGCGCGCGTGGTCTACGCGCTGATCGAGTCGAAGTCGTCGGCGCTGTATCGCTCGGCCGACGGCGGCGCGACCTGGGAGACGCGCGACGCCAGCCAGATGATGGTGTGGCGGCCGTTCTACTTCGCGCGCCTGATCGTCGACCCGACCAACCCCAACCGGATCTTCAAGCCGGACCTGTCGCTGATCGTCAGCGAGGACGGCGGGCGCAGCTTCGCGCCGTCGGGCGGCGGCTCGCACGGCGACTGGCACGACCTGTGGGTCGATCCGGGCAATCCCAAGCACGTGATCGGCGGCGACGATGGTGGCCTGTGGCTGTCGTACGACGGCGGCAATCGCTGGTGGAAGGGTGGCAATCTGCCGATCTCGCAATTCTATCATGTCAGCGTCGACGGCAAGGATCCGTATCAGGTCTACGGCGGCCTGCAGGACAACAGCTCGTGGGTCGGCGACTCGTCCTATCCCGGCGGCGTGACCAACTCGCGGTGGGAGAACCTGTACGGCGGAGATGGCTTCTGGACGATCCCCGATCCGACCGATCCGGACTCGGTGTACGCCGAGGCGCAGGGCGGCAACATCGGCCGGGTCAACCGCAAGACGCTGGCGTCGCGCGACATCCAGCCCAAGGCGCGCTACCACGAGAAGCTGCGCTTCAACTGGAACACGCCGATCCACGTCAGCCCGACGCAGAAGGCGACGCTGTACATCGGCGCGCAGTTCCTGTTTCGCTCGCGCGATCGCGGCGAGAGCTGGGACCGCGTGTCGCCGGATCTGACGACCAACGATCCCGAGAAGCAGCGCCAGGAGCAGTCCGGCGGTGTCACGATCGACAACTCGTCGGCCGAGATGCACACGACGATCTACGCGGTCAGCGAGTCGCCGAAAAATGCCAATGTGATCTGGGTCGGGACCGACGACGGCAACGTCCAGGTCTCGCGCGACGGCACGCGGACGTGGACCAACGTGGCCGGCAACGTGCCCGGCCTGCCCAAGGCGTCGTGGGTGAGCTGGATCGAGGCCAGCCGGTTCGATCCCGCGACGGCGTACGCCGCGTTCGATCGCCACGCGTTCGGCGACATGACGCCGTGGGTGTACCGGACCACGGACTACGGCAAGACCTGGACGCGCATCGTGTCGCCCGACCAGGGCGTGCGCGGCTACGCCCACGTGATCAAGGAGGACGTGGTCAAGAAGGATCTGCTGTTCGTCGGCACCGAGCTCGGCCTGTGGATCTCGCTCGACGGCGGCGCGAAGTGGGCGCAGTGGAAGGGCGGCGACTTCCCCAGCGTCGCGGTGCGCGAGGTCCAGGTCCAGCCGCGCGATCACGATCTGGTGATCGCGACGCACGGCCGCGGCATCTGGATCATCGACGACATCACGCCGCTGCGCACGCTGAGCGACGCCACCCTGCAGAAGTCGACCGTGTTCCTGCCGGCGCGCGGGACGCAGCAGCGCATGCCGGCGGGCGGCGGCTGGTCCGAGGGCGACGCGTCGTTCCGGGGCGACCCCGGGCCGGGCGGGGCGCAGATCACGTACTACCTGCGCTCGCGGCACGTCTACGGGCCGATCAAGCTCGAGGTGCTCGACGCCGCCGGCAAGCTGGTCGACACGCTCGCGCCGAGCAAGCGGCGCGGGGTCAACCGGATGACGTGGACGATGCGGGTCAAGCCGCCGCGGGTGCCGCGCGCGGCGCAGATCGCGTTCTCGGCGTCGCAGGGGCCGCGCGTGCCGCCGGGCACGTACACGCTGCGCCTGACCCGCGGCGCCGAGGTCGTCGAGACCAAGCTCGCGATCGGCCTCGATCGCCGCGCGACCTACAGCGCCGCCGATCGCAAGCAGCAGTTCGACGCCGTGATGAAGGCGCACGCGCTGTTCGGCGAGATGACGACGCTGGCCGGCAAGATCGACGCCGCGCGCGAGGCGGTGCGCGATCGCAAGAAGGGCCTGCCGGAGGCCGACCCGCTGGCGGTCGCGCTGGGCGCGCTCGACGGCAAGCTCGAGGCCGCCAAGAAGCTGATCGTCGCGACCACCGAGGGCGGCGCGATCACTGGCGAGGAGCGGATCCGCGAGCACCTCGATCGGCTGTACGGCGCGCTCGACGGCTACGAGGGCAAACCCGCGCGCTACCAGCTCGAGCGCCTCGCCGTGCTGCGCCGCGAGCTCGCCGACGTCGACAAGTCGGTCGCGACGATCGTCGGCCCCGACGCGCGCGCGCTCGACGAGGAGCTCAAGCGCCACAAGCTGACGCCGCTGCCGGCGCTCAGCGCCCTCGAGCGCGAGCACGACGAGCTCGACGACCTCGCGCTGCACTGCGTCGGCAGCAGCGGCCGCGACTGCCGCGATGACAAGGCGGCGGCGCAAGAGCGCGACTGACACGATCGCGTTTGCGTGGCGGACCAGCGCTCCGCTATAACGGACGCATGCAGGCCACCCGGGAGGTGCCGATCGACCTCGCGGTCGACGTGCGCGTCGAGCTGCACGATGGCTTCGTGCGCATGATCGCGCCGGACCATCACGCCGACTATCACCTGCGCTGGCTGCGCCACAACTGCGCGATCGATCGCCACCCGACGACCGGCGAGCGCACGGTGGACTCGTCGGAGCTGCCCGACGTGCTGGGCGTGCGCGCGGCGCGGATCGACGGTGACGCGCTCGAGGTCCGCTGGGCGCACGACGACCGGATCAGCCGCTACCCGCTGGCCTGGCTGCGCGCGCACGCCTACGCGGTCGATCGCCCGCCAGCGCCTGCGCCGTCGTCGGAGCTGGCGCGCCTCGAGCTGCCGGCGTCCGGCCCGATCGGCGCGCTGATCCCGGCGCTGCTCGCGCGCGTGCACGCCGAGGGCGCGGTGGTCGCGCGGCGAGGCGCCGGCGCGCCGCCGCCCGAGGCCGAGACCGAGGCGTGGATCGCGGCGCTCGAGGCGCATGGCCTCGCGCTGATCGGCACGCACTTCGGGCGGATCGAGGACCTGCGCACCGACAACACGACCAACGCCAACACCGACCAGCTGGGCTACACCGACGCCGGCATCGAGCTGCACACCGATCAGCCGTTCCGCGATCACCCGCCGCGCTACCAGCTGCTGCAGGCGATCCGCAGCGCCGACACCGGCGGCGACAGCATGATCGCCGACGGGCTCGCCGCGTTCCGCTACCTGGCCAGCTTCGACGCCGAGGCCGCGACGCTGCTGCTCGAGACCCCGGTGCGGTTTCACCGTCAACAGGCCGCGTTCGAGCGCGAGGTGATCGCGCCGATCATCCGGCTGCCGGCGGGCGAGGGCGCCCAGGGTTTCCAGATCCGGGCGTCGTACTTCACGATGGCGCCGCACCGCCTGCGCTTCGATCGCATGACCGGCTGGTACCGCGCGTACGACGCGTTCATGCGCCTGCTGCGCGATCCGCGGCACCACTATCGCTTCCGCCTCGCGCCCGGCGACGTGCTGCTCTACGACAACCACCGCGTGCTGCACGGCCGCACCGCGTTCACCGGCGCGCGCTGGGTGCGCGGTGTGTACTTCGATCCGAGCGCCGCGTGATCGTCGGCTGACCACGGTACGGCGCGCGCGGGCTTGTGCCGGCGGCGCCGCAATGCTTCGATCCGCGGGTCATGCGCTGTCTGTGTTGTGGTGCCGCACCGGAGATCGGCGTGTTGTGCCGGCCGTGCGCGCTCGACGTCGCGCCGTGCGACGGCCTGATCGCCGACCACGTGCGCTCGACCTTCGACGGGCGGGGCCTGCCCCCGGCCGGCAGCGCTGCCGAAGGGCAGCGCGGTTCGATCAACGTGACGCTGGCGCGCGCGTGGCTGGTCGACGGCTTCGGCCAGGCCCACCCGATCGGCGCGACGTGCCGCATCGGCCGCAGCCAGGACTGCGATCTGGTCCTGCTGGCCAGCTCGGTGTCGCGCCTGCACGCCGAGCTGAACGCGACCGAGACCGGCTGGGTCGTGCGCGACGCCGGCAGCCGCAACGGCACCGCGGTCGACGGCGTGCGCTGCCAGGGCTTCACGCCCGTCATTGACCGCGGCGCGGCCAAGCGCGCGCTGCTCAAGATCGGCGACGTCGCGCTGTGGTTCCTGACCGAGGTGGTGCAGCCGCCGGCGAGCGCCGCGGCGATGGCGACCGGCGGCGGCGCGGATCTGGTGCGCTACCAGCTGCGCCACGGCGCGCTCGAGCTCTGCCTGGTCGGTGGTGGCGATCCGGCGGCGGGCGGGGCGCTGCTGTCGCGCGCGGTGGGCACCGCCGCGTGGGCCGAGCGCGGGCTGGCGCCGCTCGAGTTCCAGCTGCTGCGCGCGCTGTGCATCCGCGCCCACGCCGAGGCCAGCGCGCCGTCGACCGTGCGCGGCTGCGTGCCGACCAAGCAGCTGGCGCGCGACCTGCCGTTCCAGTCGAAGTACGCCAACGAGGAGAACGTCCGCCAGGTCGTGCGCCGGGTGCGCGGCGTGCTCGGCGAGCTTGGCGGCGATGGCGTGCTCGCGGCGGCGCCCGGGCGCGGCTACTACGTCACCGGTGAGGTCACGATCGCGGGCGCTCCCGCCGTCGATCCAGGTCGACCGTGACGGTCAGCGTCGGCGTGGTGCTCGCGACGGCGACCTGACGCTGGGCGGCGCGAAACGTCTCCCACCACGCGGCCGCGTCGGCCTTGCTCCAGCCGTCGCTCGGCGGCAACGCGGCGAGGGCGTCGGCGAGCGCCGCGGCCGACGCGAAGCGATCGGAGGGCTGCTTGGCCAGGCAGCGCAGCAGGATCGCCTCGAGCGCGGGCGCGATCACCACGCCGGGCAGCTGCGACGGCGGCACCGGCGGTTGGGTGACGTGCTGGACGCAGACCTCCAACGCGGTCTTGCCCTCGAACAGCGGGCGCCCGGTGATCAGGAAGTAGCCGACCGCGCCGAGCGCGTAGAGGTCGACGCTGTGCGTGATGCGGTCCGGCTCGGTGACCGCCTCGGGCGCGACGTAGGCCGGCGTGCCGAGGATGATCTGAGCGGACGCGCCGACCTCGCGCGTGATCTCCTGGACCAGACCGAAGTCCACGACCTTGGCGACGTCGAGCACCGCGCCGCGCTCGCACAGGATGATGTTGGCCGGCTTGATGTCGCGGTGGATCAGCTTGGCGGTGTGCGCCTCGTGCAGCGCGCCGCAGACCTGCGCGAGGATGTGGACGACGCGGCCGGCGGGCTGCGGCCCGAAGCGCACGACCAGGTGCTCGAGGTCGATCCCGGCGAGGTACTCCATCGCGTAGTAGAACACGCCGTCGGGGCTGCGCCCGTAGTCGAACACCGCGACGGTGTTGGGGTGGGTCAGCTGGCTCATGTGCTGGACCTCGCGCTCGAAGCGGTCGACGTTGTCGGCGCCGACGCGATCGGGCCGCAGGAGCTTGATCGCGGTGGGCCGGCGCAGCAGCGCGTGGTGCGCGCGGTAGACCGCGCCGTTGTTGCCCTCGCCGATCTTGCGCTCGAGGGTGTACTGGCCGAGCTGCATCGCCTCGGAGACCTGGCGGCGCAGGCCGTAGATGATGTCCGAGCCCACGCTGGCGAGCAGGATCGGCACGACGCCGAGCACGAGCGAGCCGACGACGAACGCCGGCGCGGGCAGCTCCTGGATGGTCTCGCGCGCCAGGATCACGCCGGCGATCCACACCGGGACGAACACCGCGGCCGACGCGATCGCGGTGCGCCGGCCGCTGCTCGGCACGACGATCGCGCGCATGAACACGGTGAACGCCGAGTACATGAGCGTGGTGTAGCCGGCGGGGCGCAGATCCTTGGCGAGCACGGCGCTGGCGGCGAACGCGCTGCCGATGCCGGCGGCGTAGATCGCGTCGAGCACGTAGAGCGCGCGCACCGACAGCGTCCGACGCACCAGGACGACGCGCCACAGCACGGCCATCACGCCGAGCAGGAGGGTCGCGCCGGCAAAGATGATGTGGTTGTCGGCCGGCTCGATCGCCGGGTAGCGCTGGTACATCGCGGTCAGGAAGACCAGCAGCGCGACCATGCTCCAGAACATGAGCTTGGTGAACAGCGTCAGCCGGTCCTGGAGGTACTGGCGCGCGGTCTCGGCGACGTCGCCGCCCGCGCCGGCGCGCGAGCGCACGAGCAACGAGCGGGAACGCGAGCCGGCCACCCTGGGCACGCTACCGAGGATCGGCCGCGGGCGCGGCGCGATCACGCGATTTTGACGGGCCCCTGAGCCGAGCACCGCGAGGCGATCTTTTCCGTACCAGGCGCAGCCGGCGTTCCTCGCCGGCACCAGATCCGGCGCCGCGATCACGCGGATCTCACGCCCGCGAGACGGCCGCTTCACGTGGTCCGACCTCATCACGAGAGGCATGCAACGCTGCCTCGCGACCCTGCTCGTGCTCGCCGCCGCCACGCGCGCGGCGCCCGCGGCAGGTGACGAGGCCGACGCGACGCCTGCCACCGGTGCGGCAACGCCGGTGGCACCCCCTGCAACACCGGTGGCAACCGGCCTCGCACCGACGGAGACGCCGCCGGCTGTCGATCCTCGCCACGTCACGATCGGCGCCGTGCTGCGCGGGCCGTTTCGCAGCTCGCGGCTGTTCGCGATGCCGCTGGCGGACGTGGTCGGCGCCTACGTCCTGACCTTGTCGGGCGACGCGAGCCTGCTTCAGAAGCCCGGCGTCCTGACCTCGGCCGGCGTGCTGGCGATCGGTTTTGGCGACATCGCCCAGCTCGAGTACCGCCACACCGAGGCGATCGGCGTGACCGGGCTCGACGCCCCGGTGCCGGCGATCGGCGTGCAGCTCAAGTTGCCGATCCCCGAGCACCCCGGCATCCCGGCGATCGGCGTCGCGTTCCGGCTCGGCGTGCCGCGCAGCGAGCTGGTCGGCGGCGAGCGGATCGACGAGACCGTGACCGATCTCTACCTCGTCGGTCGCCTGCGGTTCGCCCAGCTGCCGTGGCTGACGCTGCACGGCGGCACGCGGATCTCGAGCGCCAAGGCGTCGCCGGCGGGCGACGCCCCGTCGCAGCAACGCACGCTGTGGTTGCCGACCGCCGGCTACGAGGTCCAGATGAACCCGGCGGCCAAGATCGTCGGTGAGATCGCGCTGGCGCCGCAGTTCCAGTGGGCGGGCGAGGGCGCGCCGCCGGTGATCGGCCATGGCCTGCTCGGCCGGCTCGGGATGCGCTGGCAGATCGTCCCGGCGGTCGTGCTCGACGGCAGCCTCGGCTACCAGGTCGACGACGCCGCGCCGAGCGACGGGTTCGACGCGGTCGTGAAGTGGGACATCCGGCTCGGTGCCGAGGTGTTCGTGCCGTGGGGTGCGCTGGCCTGCCGCGCCACCGGCGTGTTCTGCAACTAGGCCTCGGAGTCACATGAAACAAGCGAACGTCATCCTCGCCACGGTGCTCGCCACCACGGCGATCGCGCAGGCCCAGCCGGTGCCTCCACCGAGCGGTCCCGCCGATCCCACCACCGTCGATCCGCTGATCCCGCCGGCGCCGCCGAGCACCCAGCCGGGGCCGGCGACGCCCGATGATCCGGGGCCGCTGCTCGGCGGCCAGATCGATCCCGCGGTGCCGCCGATGCCGCGCCGCGCCGCGCGGGTGAAGCGCCCGACGATCGACTTCCCCGAGGTGCTCGCGACGCCGACCGGCTGGCTCTTGCCCGCCGGCGTCCTGTACTCCAAGTCGGCGCTCGACACCGGCGGCGGCGTGACCAGCGACAACCGCGTCGGCCTGGGCGACGTCGCCGAGTTCGGCGTCGCGACCACCGATCAGGTGCGCGAGCGCCAGACCACGGCCGACAAGCCGGAGCGCATCCAGCCCTACGTCACCGCGTCGTTCCGGCTCGGCGTCTCCGAGCACCGGCTGTTCGCGCAGCAGCCCGGCGTCACGCTCGGGTTTCGCAAGTCGTTCGAGCGCAACCACGACGGCTTCAAGACCCGGATCGCCGAGCTCACGCTGGTCGCGAGCAAGCACCTGGGCTCGCGGGTCGCGCTGCACGCCGGCGGCGCGCTGTGGGACGCGTCGCTGCAGTCCAACCGGGCGGTGGCGGACGGCGAGGCCCCGCCGCCGGAGATCACGCTGCACGGCCACGACTACACCAACCAGATCCGGGTGTTCGGCGGCTTCGAGGCGCGGCCGCTCGACCGCTCGGCGATCCTGATCGACCTCGGCTGGGCGCCGGAGTTTTGCTACCAGTGCACCGGCGACGACCAGATCAAGCTGCGCCCCGAGCTGTCGTGGGGCGTGCGCTACGAGGTCGCGCACTTCATGCACCTGGAGTCGGGTGTCCGCGTCCCGGACATTGGCAACTTCAACCTGCTCGACGCGCAGATCTTCGGACAGGTCACGTTCACCTCGTTCGCGCTGCGCGACGCGGTGGAACGCTTGAAGTAATCATGCGCGCCGTGATCACGGTGGTCGTCGCGCTGGTCGCGGCGGCGCGCCCGGCGGTCGCCGAGCCCGCGGCGCCCGGCCGAGCCGGGCCGGCTGGTCGACGGTTCTCGGCCCGGATCCGGGTCGACCCGGTCGGCGCGCGCGTGCTGACCGCGCCGACCGCGTGGCTGCCCGAGGCCGGCACCGCGGTGGCGACGCTCGGGATCGACCATCGCGGCGACGGCATGGCGATCGCCAGCGTCGGGCTGAGCCGGCTCGCCGAGGTCGAGCTCGGCGGCGACAGCGACGTCCGCGGCTGCCGCGCGTGCAGCGAGCCGCCGTCGATCGTGCTCGGCCGCGCCGGGTTCCGGATCGGCGCTCACCAGGATGCCTGGTTCCGCGGCATGCCGGCGGTCGTGCTCGGCGTGCGCACAACGTTCGCGGCGCGCGGCCACGACCTCCACGCGCCGCGCGCCAGCGACGCCTACGCGATCGCGAGCCGCGAGCTCGGCGTGCTCCGGCTGCACGCCGGGGTCGACGCGCTGAGCGCCGAGGCCGACGGCCGGCGGGCGGCGGCCCGGCTGCGGCCGCTGGCCGGGCTCGAGCTGCACCCGCCGATGTACCCGCGCTCGAGCCTGATCGGCGATCTCGCCTGGGTCCCGACGCTGGTCGCCCCCGGACGGCCCGGCCTGGGCTGGATGCTCGGGATCGGCGTGCGTTTTCAAGCGCTTCCGTGGGCCTCGGTCGAGCTGGCGGTGCGCGCGCGGGAGTCCGAGGCGCTCGGCGCCAGCACCGTCTTGCTGCGGGTCAACGCGGCGTGGCGATCTCCACGATGAAAACGCCGCGAGCGGCAACCACGGGGATGACAGGTCGATCGCAGGAGGGGCTCCAGGGTTTATCCCCGTTCTCCCGTCGGCTACTCCCGCGGTCGACCTGTCTTGCAACATGCCGCCGCCGACCCCACCTCCGATCGCCGTCGCGCGCGCCGTGGTCGGTCCGCGCAAGGGCGATCCGGATGCCGGCGAGCCGGACGAGCGCGGCCTGCCCCCGATGGTGCTCACGCTGTACCGCCAGCCGGACGGCGATGGGACATACTCGCTGGTGATGCAGCGCGGCTCCGAAGGCCGGCGATGAAGCGCGGCCAGCTGATCCAGCTGCGGCCGGATGCGCGCGTCGAGGATCTCAGCGACGAGGGCCTGGTCGCGGCGTGCGCGACCGACGACCGGGCGGCGCGCGCGCTGCTGTTCGAGCGCCACGTCTACGCCGTGCACCGCTTCGTCAGCCGGATGGCGGCATGCGACGCCGACGCTGCCGACGACCTGGTCCAGGCGACATTTGTCGGCGCGTTCCAGGCCGCGGGCCAGTTCCGCGGCGGCCACGTGCGCGGCTGGCTGTTCGGCATCGCGGCCAACCTCGTGCGCGGCTTCGCGCGCCGCGAGATCCGGCGCAAGCGGGCGATGCGCGCGGTCGCCGAGCTGACCACCGACCAGGCCGGGCCGTCGGATCCCGATCTCGCGCGGCTACCGGCGGCGATCGCGGCGCTGCCGCACGATCTGCGGGTCGCGCTGGTGCTGATCGATCTCGAGGGCGAGAAGGGCAAGGACGCCGCCGTCACGCTCGGCGTCCCCGAGGGCACGCTGTGGCGGCGGGTCTACCACGCGCGCCAGGCGCTGCGCGCCGCGCTGGGTGACGCGCGCGGAGGCGACGCGCCATGACGTGCTTGACGCCGGCCCAGCGCGCGATGGCCGCCGAACGCGACGACGACGATCCGCACCTGGCGGACTGCCTGGCGTGCCGCGGCGCGGTGGCCGAGCAGCGCGCCGTCCGCGCGCTGGCGCGGCGGGCCCCGGCACCCCCGCTGCCGCGCCAGCGACGCGAGGCGATCGCCGCCGAGGTGCTGTCGCGCTCGTACGCGCTGTCCGCGCGCCGGACGCTCCTGGCGCGCGCCGGCATGACCGGGGCGGCGCTCGCCGCGGCGGCCGCGATCGTCGCGCTGATCGTGTGGCCGGCGCCCGAGGCCACGGTGGCGCAGGTCGAGCTCGGCGCCAGCGAGGTCCAGACGCTCGCGGTGCGCGGCGTGACCGCCGAGCTCGAGCCGGCGCTGCCGCCGCGCCCTCCGCGCGCCGCGGCGATCGTCCGGGCGCGCGGCGACGCCGAGCTCACCCGCCTGACGCTCGAGGATCGCGAGGTGCTCCAGCTGCGCAGCGGCACGCTGATCGTCGATGCGCGCAACGCGCGCGAGGTCGAGATCACGATGCGGGGCGCCACCGTGCGCGTCGAGGACGCCAAGCTGTGCGTCGTGGTGCGCGGCGGCGTGATCGCGACGGTCAGCGTGTTCGCCGGCTCGGCCGAGGTCACCGCGCACGGCAAGCTCACCGTGGTCGAGGCCGGGATCGTGTGGGTGCCCGACGCGATCGGCCCGCGCGAGGCGTTCCGCGAGTTCCGCGTCGGCTGGTCGGCGCTGCGCGACGGTAACCTGCGCCCCGCGATCGCCGCGTTCGATCGCGCGCGCGATCCCGTGGTCGCCGAGGACGCGACGTACTGGGCCGCGGTCGCCGCCGAGCGCGCCGGCGATCGCGACGACGCCGCGCGCCGGTTCGCCGGCTTTGTCGAGCTGTTTCCGGCGTCGCCGCGCGCCGAGTCAGCGAAGCTCGCGCTGGTCCGCGTCGGGCACTGACGAGAACGCATATCTGGCCGCCGCGGGCTTGAGTGTGCGACGGCGGCCTACTACGCTGCGTTGGATGCACGGGGGCATCGAGTGGTTGGTCGACGCGCATGGCTGCGCGCCGGCGAGGCTGCGCGACCGCGGCGCCGTGCTGGCGCTGCTCGACCGCATCGTCGCCGCGATGGACCTCCACGTGGTGTCGACCGCGGTGCACGTGTTCCCCGATCCCGGTGGCATCACCGCGATGTACCTGCTCGCCGAATCGCACCTCACGATCCACACGTTCCCGGAGACCGGCGTCGCGACGCTGAACGCCTACTGCTGCCGCCCGCGGATCGCCGCGGCGTGGCGCGCGCTGTTCGGCGACGCGCTCGGCGCCCGCGAGGTCACCGCCAGCGAGCACGTGCGCGGCGGAGGCCAGACGTGACGGTCCGCTGCCCGACCTGCGGCGCCGAGGTCGAGTTCCGCTACGACGACTCGTTCGTGCGCGTGTGCGGCCACTGCCGCTCCGCCGTGGTGCGCACCGATCGCGGCGTCGAGACGCTCGGCCAGTTCGCCGACCTGATGCCGATGGCGTCGGCGCTGCGGCTGTTCGCCGAGGGCCGCTACGGCACGACCGGCTTCCTGCTGATCGGCATGGCCCAGCTGCGCCACGCCGCCGGCGGCGTCTGGCAGGAGTGGTACGCCAAGCTCGACGGCGGCCAGTGGGCGTGGCTGTCCGAGGCGCAGGGCCGGATCTACCTGACCTTCGAGCGGCCCGACGTCCCCGTGCCGTCGATCGCGCAGCTCGCGCCGGGCTCGCAGATCATGCTCGCGGGCGCGCCGTTCACCGTCGCCGAGCGCGGCACCGCGACGTACGTCTCGGCGCTCGGCGAGATCCCGTACCGCCTGGTGCCGAGCTCGTCGTTCCAGTTCGTCGACCTGTCGGACGGGCGGGGCGGGTTCGCGACGATCGACTACGGCGACGGCAGCGAGCTGCCGGCGGTCTACCTCGGCTACCAGGTCACGCCGCAGGGCCTCGGCCTGTCGGGCGGCGAGGCCCAGCCGCAGCTCCAGGCGCCGGCGACCGGCGCGCGGCTGGCGTGCCCGAACTGCAACGGCTCGCTCGAGCTGCGCGCCCCGGACCAGACGCTGCGCGTCGCGTGCCCGTACTGCAACAGCCTGGTCAGCGTCGAGGGCGGCACGCTCGCGATCATCGCCAAGCAGGGCAAGAAGCCGGCGATCCCGATCGCGCTCGGCAGCAAGGGCACGTTCCTCGAGGGCGAGCTCACCGTGATCGGCTTCGTCGGGCGCAGCGCCTACGTGAACGGCCTGTGGTGGCCGTTCGAGGAGTACTTGCTGTACGCGCCCGGCGTCGGGTTCCGCTGGCTGGTCTGCTCCGACGGCCACTGGAGTTACGTCCAGCCGGTCGCGGCCGGCGCGGTGACGGTGGACGGCGGCGTGCGTTACGGCGGCGTGGCGTTCGAGCACTTCCAGTCCGCCGAGCTGCGCGTCGACGTCGTGCTCGGCGAATTCTACTGGCGCGTGACCGCGGGGGAGAAGGTCAGCGCCTCCGACTACATCGCGCCGCCGGCGATGCTGTCGAGCGAGACGACCAGCCGCGAGCAGAACTGGTCGCTGTCGACCTACCTGACGACCCGCCAGGTCGATCAGGCGTTCGGCAAGCCGCTCGGGCTGCTGGCGCCGACCGGCGTCGGCCCCAACCAGCCGTACTCGACGACCCCCGGCAAGGTCAGCGCGGTGCTCGTCGCCGGGCTGTTCGCCGTCGGCATCGGCAAGTGCGCGAGCGCGCCCGCCACCGCGCAGCTCAACCAGCACTTCAGCGTGCCCGCGCTCGGCAGCATCCCCGCGCCGGCGCTGCCCGGCGAGCGCGATCCGGTCGTCGTGGTGACCGACCCGAGCGCCGGCTCGGCCGCGGCGCCGAGCGAGCCGACCGGCGCCGTGATGTTCTCCGAGAAGTTTCACCTCGACGGCGGCAAGAACGTCGCGTTCAGCCTGGTCGCCGACGTCAACAACGACTGGGCCTTCGCCGCGATCGATCTGGTCAACGACGAGACCGGCGGCGTGGTCAGCTTCGACAAGTCGCTCGAGTACTACGCGGGCAACGACTCCGACGGCTCGTGGAGCGAGGGCTCGCGCGGCGCCGACGAGGTGATCAGCCCGGTCGAGGCCGGGACCTACCTCGTGCGCGTCGAGGCCCAGCACGGCGGCCCAGGCACGGTCGACCTCGGCATCACCGTGCGCCAGGGCGTGTTCCGCTGGTTCTGGTTCTGGATCGCGCTCGGCGTGCTCGCCGTCCCGGTCGCGGGCGTCGCCTGGCACGCCCACGCGTTCCGCAAGCGGCGGTGGGAGAACAGCAGCCTCGTCGCGCAGAACAGCTTCTCAGGAGATGACGATGACGACGACGAATGAGCCGCCACGTCCGCCCGATCATCCCGCCGTGCCGCGCCCGCCGCGCTCGAAAGGCGCGATCGTGCTCGCCGTGTTCGGCGGGCTCGTGATCGCCGGCTACTCGGCGATCGCGTACACCGACTACGAGCCGGGATCGCCGGCGCGCGAAGAGGTCCCGGCGAGCGTGCGGTCGTCGCCGGGCGGCTACCGGTCGTTCCACTTCTGGCACAGCGGCTACCACGGAGGTAAATGATGAAGCTCGAAAACATGGGCGATGCGCTGGTCTCGACCGCGGTGTTCGCGGGCATCGGGCTCGCGGTGTTCGGCATCGCGTTCTGGCTGATGACCAAGCTGGCGCCGTTCTCGGTCAAGAAGGAGATCGAGGAGGACCAGAACACGGCGCTCGCGATCATCATGGCCGGCGTGCTGATCGGCATCTCGCTCATCATCGCCGCGGCGGTAAGTGGCAGCTGAGCCCGCCGCCTCCGCCGACGGCGACCGGCCGCCGCCGCGCGCACCCGGGCCGATCGCGGCGAGCGCGCTGTACCTGAACGTCTTCATCGTCGCGATCTGCGGCCTGGTCTACGAGCTGCTCGCCGGCACGCTCGGCAGCTACCTGCTCGGCGACTCGGTCACCCAGTTCTCGCTGGTGATCGGCCTGTACCTGTCGGCGATGGGCGTCGGCGCGTGGCTGTCGCGCCGGCTCGACACCGAGCTCGCGCGCCGCTTCCTCGACATCGAGCTCGCGGTCGCCGTGATCGGCGGGGCCTCGGCGCCGATCCTGTTCCTGGCGTTCGGCTCGGTGGCGCACTTCCAGGCCGTGCTGCTCGGCTTCGTCGCGGCGATCGGCGTGCTGGTCGGCCTCGAGCTGCCGCTGCTGATGCGCCTGCTCGAGGGCCAGATCGCGTTCAAGGACCTGGTGTCGCGGGTCTTGACCTTCGACTACATCGGCGCGCTCGCCGCGGCCGTGCTGTTTCCGCTCGTGCTCGTGCCCAAGCTCGGCCTGGTGCGCTCGTCGCTCGCGATGGGCGTGGCCAACGCCGGCGTCGCGCTGTGGGGCACGTGGCTGTTGCGCCACCAGCTCGGGCGCGCGCGGATCGGTCTGCGCATCCGCGCGATCGCCGTGCTGATCGCGATGCTGGTCGCGATCGGCTTCGCCGACAAGTTCACGACCTGGGCCGAGGACGAGATGTACGCCGATCCGGTGGTGTTCACCGAGACCACGCCGTACCAGCGCATCGTGGTCACGCGCGGACGTGCCGGCTTCCAGCTGTTCTTGAATGGCAATCTACAGTTCTCGTCGGCCGACGAGTATCGCTATCACGAGGCGCTGGTCCACCCCGCGATGATGGCGGCCGACGCGCCGCCGCGCCGCGTGCTGATTCTCGGCGGCGGCGACGGCCTCGCGCTGCGCGAGGTGCTCGCCCACCCGTCGATCGAGGCGGTGACGCTGGTCGATCTCGATCCGGCGATGACCCGGCTCGCGCAGCGGTTCCCGGCGCTCGGCCGGCTCAACCGCCAGTCGTTCACCGATCGCCGGGTCAGCGTGGTCAACGACGACGCGATGGTCTGGCTGGACGACCACCCCGGCACGTGGGACGTCATCATCGTCGACTTCCCGGACCCCAACACGTTCTCGCTCGGCAAGCTCTACACCAAGCTGTTCTATCGCCGGCTGCTCGCGCGGCTGTCGCCCGGCGGCGCGGTCAGCGTCCAGGCCACGTCGCCGCTGTTCGCGCGGCGCTCGTACTGGTGCATCATCGAGACGATGCGCGCGGCCGGCTTCGTCGTGCGGCCGTACCAGGTCACCGTGCCGTCGTTCGGCGTGTGGGGCTACGCGCTGGCGCGCCGCGTGGCGTTCCAGCCGCCGGCCCACGTGCCGCGCGTCGCGCTGCGCTTCCTCAACGACGCCGCGCTCGCCGCGATGTTCGACATGCCGGCCGACATGACGCCGGTCGCGGTCGAGATCAACCAGCTCGATAACCAGGCGCTGGTCCGCTACTACGAGAAGGAGTGGCGGCGGTGGGAGTGACCGCGTCGCGCCGCGACTTCGTGGCGATGCTGCTCGGCGCGCCGTTCGCCGCGGCGCTCGGGTGCGGGCCGGGCGCGCCGCGGATCCCGCCCGGCCGGCTGATCGAGACCGGGATGGCGCGCGGCCACGCCGTGGTCCGCGACGGCCACGCGGCGCCCCAGGTGCGCGGCTGGCGCGATCACGACGTCGTGATCGTCGGCTCGGGCGTCGCCGGGCTGGCCGCCGCGTGGGAGCTGCGGCGCCGCGGCGTGCGCGACGTGGTCGTGCTCGAGCTCGACGACGTCACCGGCGGCACGGCGCGCGGCGGCGAGACCGCGGTGACGCGCTACCCGTGGGGCGCGCACTACATCGTCGCGCCGCAGCTCGACCAGCCCGAGCTGATCGCGTTGCTCGGCGAGCTCGACGCGATCGAGGGCCATGCCGCCGACGGCACGCCGATCATCGACGAGGCGCTGCGCTGCCGCGAGCCCGAGGAGCGCGTGTTCTACCGCGGCCGGTGGTACGAGGGATTATACCTGGAGGCCGGCGCGAGCGCCGAGGATCACCGCCAGCTGGCGGTGTTTCGCCGCGAGATCGACCGCTGGTCGGCCTGGCGCGACGCCGCCGGGCGGCCCGCGTTCGCGATCCCGGTGCGGCGCTCGACTGACGATCCGGCGGTCACCGCGCTCGATCAGCAGTCGTTCGCGGCGTGGCTCGACGGCCACCAGCTGACCTCGGAGCGCCTGCGCTGGCTGTGCGACTACGCGTGCCGCGACGACTACACGCTGCTCGCGCGCGACACCAGCGCGTGGGCCGGGCTGTTCTACTTCGCGGCGCGCCAGCGCAGCGGCAGCGCGTCGGCGCAGTCGGTGCTGACCTGGCCCGACGGCAACCACACGCTGGTGCGCCACCTCGCGAGCCACGCGCAGATCGAGACCGGCGTCGCGGTCGAGCGCATCGCGCCCAGCGGCGAGGTCATCGCCGTCGGCAAGGACGGCGCGTTCGGGATCCGCGCGCGCCGCGTGATCGTCGCGGTGCCGACGTTCGTGCGCCGCCGCCTCGTGCCCGACGTCGCGGCCGGACCCGCCGGCGACTACGGCGCGTGGGCGGTCGCCAACGTGCACCTGCGCGCGCGCCCTCGCGAGCTGCACCGCGCGCCGCCGGCGTGGGACAGCGTGTTTCGCGACAGCCCGAGCCTGGGCTACGTCTCGGCGACCCACCAGCGCGGTCGCGAGCGCGGCCCGACGGTGTGGACCTGGTACTACCCGTTCCCGGGCGACGCCAAGCAGGCCCGCACGCAGCTCGCCGGCGCGGGCTACGCCGACTGGGCCGAGGTCGTGCTCGCCGACCTCGAGCGCGCGCACCCCGATGTTCGCGCGCTGGTCGACCACATCGAGATCGCGTTCTGGGGCCACGGCATGATCCGGCCGCGCACCGGCGCGCTGTTCGGCGCGACCGGCGGCCGCGCCCAGCGAGCGGCGCCCAGCGGCCGGATTCACTTCGCGCACACCGATCTATCGGGCATCGCGCTGTTCGAGGAGGCGTTCGATCACGGCCTGCGCGCCGCGCGCGAGGTCGCCGAGGCGCTGGCATGACGGCCAAGCGCTGGCTGTTCTCGGCGCCGCTCGATCTCGCGCTGTTCGGCGGCACCGCGGCGATCTCGCTGCTGCTCGTGCTCGCCGGCCCGCGCCACGGCACGGCGTCGCCGGAGTGGACGTGGATCACCGGCGTGCTGCTGGTCGACGTCGCGCACGTGTGGTCGACCGCGTTCGTGGTCTACCTCGATCCGGCCGAGCGCCGGCGACGACCCGCGCTGTACGCCGCGGTGCCGGTCGCCGCGTTCGCGGTCGGCGTCGCGCTGTACGCGTGCGGCGAGGCGGTGTTCTGGCGCGCGCTCGCGTACCTCGCGGTGTTCCACTTCATCCGCCAGCAGTACGGCTGGGTCATGATGTACCGGGCGCGCAACGGCGAGCGCGGCCGGCTGGGGCGCTGGCTCGACGGCGCGACGGTCTACGCCGCGACGCTGTACCCGCTGATCGTGTGGCACACCGAGCTGCCGCGCGCGTTCGCCTGGATGAGGCCGGGCGACTTCGTGGTCGGCCTGCCGCCGGTGACCGCGACGATCGCCGGCTGGTGCTACGCCGCGCTGCTCGCGAGCTATGTCGCGCGCGCCGTCGTGCAGCGCCCGATCGCCTGGGGCAAGCACGTGATCGTCGCGGCGACGGCGGCGTGCTGGTACGTCGGCATCGTCGCGACCGACGCGGACTACGCGTTCACCGTGACGAATGTCTTCATCCACGGCGTGCCGTACCTCGCGCTGGTGTACCTGTACGCGCGCGCAGCGGCGCGCGAGCCTGCCTCCCAGCGCGGCACCAGCGCCCGGCTGCTGCGCGGGCGGCGCGGGCTCGTCGTGTTCTGCGCCACGCTGTGGGCGATCGCCTATGTCGAAGAGCTGATCTGGGATCGCGCGATCTGGCACGACCGAAGCTGGCTATTCGGCAGCAGCATCGAGATTGGCTGGCTCGCCATGCTGGTCGTCCCGCTGCTCGCCGTCCCGCAGCTCACGCATTATGTCCTCGACGGATTTTTGTGGCGCCGCCGCGCCAATCCGCGCCTCGGACATTTGCTGTAAGCATAGATCGCAGCCCCGCGAGATCGGTTGTTGATATCGTCCGCGGTGATCGGGTATCCAAGGAAGTCTGAGGTGCGTATGGCGAGCGGGAAGACTTCGCAGTGGAGCGAACGAAGTCGTGTGGGGGCGGCGGGTACCGCGGTGGCCGCGCTGTGGGATGCGTGTGTTCGTGTCTGGCTGGTGATCTCGACCTGGATCGCCCTGCGCCGGCCGCCACCGCTCGCGCGGCTCGCGCGGATCCGCGATCCGATGCGCTTCGTGCGCGCCGCGATGGTCGCGTCGGGCCGACGCACCGGCGGGCAGGTCGCGCTCGCGATCGCGATGCTGCCGCGCCGGCGCCGCGCCGAGGCGACGATCGCGTTCGTCGCGTGCCGCACGCTGCACGCGATCGACGCGCTGTCGGTCACGCCCGGCGATGCTCGCCGCCGCGTGCGCTCGGCGGTGGCGTACTTCGTCGGCGAGGCCAGCGGGCCGACCCGGCTCGACACCCGCGGGCCGCGCAACTTCGAGGCCGTGCTCGCGGCGCGCATGGCGCTGGTGCGCGCCGCGCTCGACGACCTGCCGGGCGACGCGGCGCGGCGGTGCTGCGACATCATCGAGCGCATCGGCGACGGGCTGGTGCGCGCGCGCGACGACTGGCAGCGCTACGCCGACGAGGCGCGCGGCGAGGCCGTGACCTACGCGATCCGGCTCGCGGCGCCGGTCGTGCGCCCGCCGATCGCGGCGTGCCGCGCGGCCGGCCGGGTGATCCCGCTCGCCAACGAGCTGCGCGTCGCCCCCAGCGACGCGATGCGCGACGTCGTGCTCGATCGCGCGCTGCCGGCGCTGGCGTTCGTGCCGCGCCTGCTGCGCTGGCTGCCGGCCTCGATCGGCCCGGGCACGCGCGCGGCGATGACCTTGCTGGTCACGACGATCTATCCGTTCGGCCATCCCGCGCTCGCGTCGGAGACGCCGCGTCGGCTGCGCCACCCGCTGCGCGCGGCGCTCGCCGCGGCGTGCTCGCGGCGGGCTTACCTGACGACCGCGATGGCGATCGAGGAGGTGATCCACGACGCGCGCGCCGGCGTGGTCACGCGGCTCGACGGTCCGGCGCTGGGCTCGGTGCTGTCGTCGCAGGCGGGCACGCCGCGCTCGGACGCGACGCTGATCGCCCTCGCGCTCGAGCTGGTCCACGTCGCGCCCGAGCTACCAGAGGCCGCGCGCGAGCCGGTGACCGCCGGTCCGAGCGCCGCGGCGCGCACGCAGCGCCGCCCGGCTACAGCATGACGAGGATCCACATCAGGACCTTCTGATCGGCGTCCGCCAGCGTGCTCGTGATCCGCGCGTGCGACCTGCGGAACCGGACGCCGAGCCGACACTCGAGCCACGGCACGACGGTGCGCAGCCCGCACGGATCGGTGACGTGGTGCACCAGGCCGAAGTCATCGCGGGTGCAGACCCGCGGCACGTTGGTCACCCAGATCGAGGAGCCCTGGCCGGCGTGCTCGACCGTCACGCCCCAGCCGCGGCCCTCGATCGAGACGTGCAGGTTGCTGCGGACCTCGACGGTCGCGCTGCGTGCGCCGACGGCGTCGAGATCGATCGAGACGCTCCACGACTCGGACCTGGCGGTCAGGCCGCGAGCCGCGAGCCAGCGCGCCGTGGGCGATGCGGGCGCGAGCGCCGCGTTGCGCGTATGCGCGCGCGGGATCAGGTTCAGGTTCCGGGTCATGGCGGTCCTCCTTCGCTACTTCTTCGAGGCGTGGCGCGAGCGTTCTAAAAGATGACGCCGATGCAGCAGCCGTTGGCGCAGTACGCGAGCTCGCCGCACGCAGCGTCGCTGGTGCAGCTCGGCGAGCCTTCCGGGCACATCGACGAGCCGCCGCAGCTGGCCGGCAGGTCGGCGGGATCCTGGCCGGGGCACAGCACGCAGGTCTCGCCGCCGCACGTCGGGCTGCCGCACTGCGTGTTCTTGGTGCACGCCAGGCACTTGGTCGGGTCGCCGATCGTCGACAGATCGCAGCCCGTGGAGTCCTCCGGGTTGAGCACGATGTCGTGGCACTCGTTGGTCGCGGGATCGCAGATCGTGCAGCAGCCGAAGCAGTCGCAGCCCGGCGGCGTGAGCTTGCCGCAGGTGTCGATGCATTGCTGCGGGATCGCCGTGGTGCCGATCGGCGGTGGACAGCTCGCGGGATCGTAGCGATTGGCGCCGATCGGGCAGGTGGCCTGGCTGGTGGCGCCGAGCAAGCAGCAGATGTGGATGTTGCAGCCGTCGTTGCCGGCGCCGCTGTCGCCGTCGAAGAAGCAGTCCTGCATCACCGGATCCATGTTGTCGCCGTGGATGCCCGTCGCGAACGAGGACTCGTCGTTGTCGGCCGCGCCGGTGCATTCGGGATCGAAGCCGTCGGTCCGGCCGTCGTTGTCGTCGTCCTTGCAGTTGCTGCACTGCGGCCCGGCCGGGTCGCACACGCTCGAGTTCGGCGCGTCGCCCGTGACACCGCCGTCGCCTGTGACACCGCCATCGCCGGTGATGCCGCCATCGCCGATCGCGGCGTCCGGATCGCCGGCGGGCGCGTCCGGCGTGTTGCCGGCGCGGTGGCCACAGGCGGCCAGCGCGGTGATCACGAAGCAGGTGCGGATCCAGGCAGTCATGGAGCGTCTCCTTGCAGGCGGGCGAGCAGGTGCTTGGCGTCGGTCGCGTTGGCGCCCGCGGGGAAGCGTTGGAGGTAGATGCCGAGCAGCGTGACGGCGCGGCGATCGCCGCGGTCGGCGGCGAGGCGCGCCGCGGCGAACAGCGCCGGATCCGCCCACCGGCTGGTGCCGCGCGCGAGCGCCAGGTAGCCGGCGAGGGCGGCGTCGGGTTGCCTGGCCTCCAGCGCGGCGAGCCGGTCATACTCGGCGCGGTCGCCGTCGCGGCGCGCGCCCGGCGTCCCGGCGGTGCGCGCGTCCGAGCCGGCGGTGGCATTCGCGTCGACGTGGCTCGGATCCGCGGCGCGGGTGGTCGGCGCCGCGGCGGGGACGCGTGGGGTGGCGGCGTGGGCCGGCGCGGGCCGATGCGGCGGGGCGACCGGCGGGGCGACCGGCGGTGGGACGACGGGCGTGGTCGGCGGCGGCTCGGCGGTGGCGACCGGGTCAGCAGGCGCGGCGGGCGCGGGCAGGCTCGCGGTGGTGGTCGTGCTCTCGGTCTGGGCGGGCGACTCGGACGACCAGCGCTGCCGGGCGGCGATCCGCGCGGTCGCGCCGCGGAACTGCACGTCGACCAGGCCGTGATCGACCTCGACCGTGATGCGCTCGTCGGAGCGCGCGACGCGGAACCGCGTCCCGACCACGCGCACCGTGGCGTCGCCGGCGCGCACGACGAACGGCGGGCGGCTGCCGCGCGGCGCGATCGTGAACCACGCGGCGCCGTGCTCGAGCAGCACGGTCGGACGGACGGCGTCGTGGCTGACCACGAGCGCGGTCTCGGCATCGAGCGCGATGTGGGCGTCGCCGAACGAGACCGAGGACGGCGCGCTGCCGGACACCACGCGCGACGGCTCGTCGATCGCCACGACCGGCGCGCCGGCGCGTAGCCCGACGACGATCACCGCGACCGCCGCGGCGGCGATCACCGGCCCAGCCACGAGCCACCAGCGCCGCGGCGGGCGAGCCGGCGGGCGCGCGGTCGCGCTGGCGTCCAGCTCCGACCACACGCCGCGCTCGACGCGCGACCACGCGGCGTCGGACATCGGCTCGACCGGCGGTGGCCCCAGACGTTCATCGTTGGTCATGACTCGCCTCCTTCCAGCTCGTGGAGGTACGCGGACAGCACCGCGTCCTTCGCCGCCCGGCGCATCAGCTCACGGCGGGCGCGCCACACGCGCGTCTTGATCGCAAACACCGAGCTGGCCGTCAGCTCGGCGACCTCGGCCAGCGACTTGCCGTCGATCACCGCCAGCGCGAACGCGATCCGCTGTTTGGCATCGATCCGATCGAGCGCGGCGTACAGCCGGCGCACCGCCTCGCGCATCTGCACGATGCGGCGGACATCGACATCGCTCGCGAGCCCGTCATCGACCAGCGCGAGGTCGACCGCCGGCGGCCGGCGCCGCGAGATCATGAGGTACGCGACGCGCACCGCGATGGTCTGGCACCAGCGACCGAGCGAGCTGTCGCCGCGAAACGACGGCAGCGCGCGAAAGATCTCGATGAACGCGTCCTGCAGCAGATCCTCGAGCTCGCGGTTCGAGCCCAGGATGCGGTACAGCGCGCGGTGAACGTTGACGCGCTGCTCGAGGAAGACCTGGCGCTGCGCCGGGCGATCGCCCGTGGCTGCGCGGCGCGCCAGCTCGACGTCGTGCTCGCGCCCGACGGACATCGGATCTCCCACGGCCTGACTAGTGAGCCTGGCCAGGGGAAAGGTCGCAACGTTTTACAGATCGACCGCCAGCACGGCGCCAAGCTCGACGGCCAGGCCGGGAATCTCGAAGATCTTCGCGGCGGCGCCGGCCTTGGTGTAGGTCGAGGTGCCGACGCTGGCGTCGATCGCGAGCTGCGCACCGAACGTCCAGCGCGCGGCGCGCCGGCGCAGGCCCAGCCCGCCTCGCAGCGCCGGCAGGGTCGCGGTCTCGCGGCGCGGCGTGTTCATCTCGCGGCCGTCGAGCGTCGAGCGGCGGACGCCGACGCCGACCTGTGGCTCGATCTCCCACGCGCCACGCGTGGCGGTCCAGCCAACGACGGCCAGCGCGCCCCATTCGTTCCAGGTGCCTTTGAAGCCGGCGCGGTCGACGTCCGGCGCGGTGCCGCCGTCGACCGCGACGCCGAACCGCCAGCCCGACGCGCCCCACGGCCGGAGCGCGACCGCGCCTGCGAGCCGCGCCGACGCCTGCGTGGTGTCGCCCCGCGTGATCCGGGTGGCGACCGCGAGCTGGATCCGCACCTCGGGCCCCGGCGTGGGGGCCGCGATTGCGCGCACCGCAGGCTCCGTCGCGACGGGCTCGGCGCCGACGGCGGGCGGCGGCGGCAACCGCATCATCGTCTTGATCGTGAGCGCCGCGGCGGCGGCGGTCGGTGGATCGAACCGTCCCGACGGCGCGTCGCGGCGCTCGGTCGTCTCGAGCTCGCGATCGTAGACCACGAGCTGGCCGCCGTCACGCCAGACCACGAACCGCGCGGTGCCGGCGTCGGCGCGCTGGCGGGCGATCGCGGCGTCGGCGGGCGCCGGGCCTTCGATCACCACCTCGAGGTGCCACGGCGCGAGGGCGTGCTCGATCGCGTGGCGCAGCTCGGGATCGGGGTCGGCGAGCACGACGCGCTGCCGCGCACCGGGCGCAGCTCGGGCTGCCGGTACGAGCCCGGTGAGGATCAGCAGGAGCAGGGCCGCGCGCGCCACGGGTGCAGGGTCGCTCGATCAGTGGGCGAACGCGCCACCGCGGTTGCAGGTTTTTCGCGCCCGGTCGATCGGCTCGCCGGCTGCCCCTTGCGGAGCCGTCAGGCGCGGAGCACGAGCGCCTGGGCCCGCCCGGCGCGCCAGGCGTCGAGCTCCTCGGTCGTGACGTGGGCCTCGTGGTGCAGCGCCCAGTTGAGGCACGCGATCAGATCGTCGGCGTCCTCGAGGCCGACCCCGATCCGGATCAGCCGATCGATGCCGAGCTGCGCGATCTGCTCGGCGGGTGAGAAGTACTCCGAGACCGTGCGGTGGTGGTTGACCTTGGTCGCCAGGCCGTCGAACGACAGCGCGTAGCGCAGCACGCCGCACGAGACGAGGACGTCGGCGATGTGGCGGTGGCGGCGCTCGTCGGCGCCGGCGACCCGGAACGCGAGCAGCGAGCCGGTGCGCAGGTAGTCGCGCGCGATCACCGCCGCGTCGGGGTGGTCGGGCAGCGACGGATGAAACACGCGCTCGATCCGCGGGTGGCTCGCGAGGAACGCCGCGACCCGGGCCGCGGTCGCCGAGCGCCGCGCGTGGGCCGGCTCGGCGTCGGCCAGACCGGCCGCGACCCGGCGCGCGCGGTCGTCGTCGAGGATGCCGCCGCGCATCGCGACCAGATCCATCAGCTGGTTGGCGAGCTCGGCGTCGTCGGTCGCGATGTAGCCGCCGAGCGCGGCGTCCTGGCCGCCGAGCGCCTTGGTCAGGCTGCCGATCACGACGCGCGCGCCGCGGGCGAGCAGCGGCGTGCGAAACGCCCACGGCGTGGCGATCGACGAGTCGATCACCAGCCGCCGGGTCATCCGTGCGAGCGCGGGGACGTCCTGCGCCCGGGTCAGCGGATTGGTGAAGGTCTCGGCGAACACCAGCTGGGTCTCGGGCCGGATCGCGGCGGCGAGCGCGGCGTGATCGCCGTCGTCGACCAGCGTGACCTGCGCGCCGACCCGGCGCGCGCTGTGCTCGATGAACGTGCGCGTCTTGTTGTAGACCTGGCGCATGACGACGGCGTGGCCGCCGGCCTGGAGCACGACGTCGGTGACCAGCGCGACGGCCTGCATGCCGCAGTCGGTGACGATCGCGGCGCTGGCGCCTTCGATCGCGCGGATCGCGGCGATCAGCTGCGCGGTCCCGGGCGTGCCGTAGCGCGCGTAGAGGTGCGGGAGCTCCGACCACGCGCCGTCGCCGCGCAGCAGGAACGCCGCCTTGGCCTCCTGCCACGCCACGACGTTGGGCGAGCCGAGCAGATCGCGCTGGATCGTGCGCGCCGTCGGGTGCAGCCACGCCACGCCGGCCGCGCGCGCGTGCTCGTCGAGCGCGTCGTGCAGCGCGCGGGTCTCGCTCGCCATCTCGGCGCGCGGCGGACGCTCGCGCGGACAGCCGGCCGGATCGAGCCACGCGTCCACGCCGCCCGGGGTGCCGGCGGTCATTCGGCGACTCCGAGCCACAAGGTCTGCTCGACCCGGCCGAGCTCGCGCAGCTGCTGCACGAGGTCGCTCATCGTCGCGTCGTCGCTCGGCGAGATCACGAAGCCGTGGTGGGTCACCAGCGGCTCGCTGCGGCTCGCGCGGTTCTGCACGGACAGCCCGGCGCGCCGCACCAGCGAGTCGATCCGGCGGCCGAGCCCGGGGTGCGCCTCGGCGGTGACCCGCAGGTAGTGCCGGCGCGGCGGGGCAGGTGCCGGCAAGCCGCGGCGCGGCGCGGGCCACTGCACCGAGTTGTCCTGCGCCAGATCGATGAGATCGCCGAGGATCGCGGTCGCGGTCGGCAGCGCGCCGGCGCCCTTGCCGAACAGCGATAGATCGCCCGACGCCGCGCACCGTAGATAGACGGCGTTGTACTCCTCCTCGACCGACGCCAGGAGGTGCCAGTCGGGCAGCAGCAGCGGCTCGACCGCCGCGCTGAGCTGGTCGCCGCGGCGCGCGGCGTGCGCGATCAGCCGGATCCGGAAGCCCATCGCCTCGCCGAGATCGCAGTCGGCTGGCCACAGCTCGCCGATGCCGCGCACCGCGAGCGTGTCGGGCGGCAACCACGCGCCGAACGCGCGATACATGAGGATCGAGAGCTTGGCGGCGGCGTCGTGGCCGTCGACGTCGGCCGACGGGTCGGCCTCGGCGAGCCCGAGGCGCTGGGCCTCGGCGATCGCGCGATCGAGCGCCCACTCGTCCTGCTCGAGCCGCGTGATGATGTAGTTGCTGGTGCCGTTGACGATCGCCATCAGGCTGTCGATCTCGTCGGCGCGGTGCGACAGGTGGCGGATGATCGGCAGCGCGGCGGCGGCCGCGGCCTCGCACAGCAGCGGCGTGCCGGTACGCTGCGCGAGCACGCCGAGCTCGGCCAGCTTGACCGCGAGCAGCGCCTTGTTGGCGGTGACCACCGGCTTGCCGGCGGCGAGCGCGGCGGCCACCGTGGCCTCGACCGCGAGCCCGCCGGCGACCTCGACGATCACGTCGACCTCCGGATCGGCGACCAGCTCGAGCGCGTTGGTGGTGCGCGCGATGCCCTCGGCGAGCCGCGGCCGCGGCTTGGCGAGGTCGCGGACCGCGATCCGGGTGACCCGGAACCGGACGCCGTAGCGCTCGACCAGCGCGCCGGCCTGGCGATCGAGCAGCTCGAGCACGCCGCCGCCGACCGTGCCACAGCCGACCAGGCCGATCCGGATCTCGCGGACCGGGCGCGCGCCGATGCCCTCGAAGCGCGCGCGCGGCACCGCGGGGTCGAACGCGTGATCGAACGCGCGCGCGTCGCGCAGCAGCTCGGCCAGCCGGACCTGATCGGCGAGGAACGCGTCGTGGCCGTACTCGGAGTCGAGCTTCCACAGCGAGCACGCCGCGCCGACCGCCTGGAGCTCGCGGTAGAGCTCGTGCTGGAGCGGGAACGGGAACAGCAGATCGCCGGGCACGCCGACGACGAGCACCTCGGCGGTGACGCGCGCGAGCTCGGCGCGCAGGCTCTGGCGATCGGTGCCGAAGTGGCTGCGATCGATCGCCTCGGACAGCAGCAGGAAGGTCCGCACCGGGAAGCGCGCCGCGAAGCGCTCGCCGTGGTGATCGAGGTACGCGGCGACCGGCGGGCGATCGAGCTCGGGCACCATCGCGCCGAACCGCGTGTCGAGCTCGTCGCGGCCGCGATAGGTCAGCATGCCGAGCTGGCGCGCGCGGGTCATGCCGGTCACGACGTCGCCGGTGCGCTGGCCGTCGCGCACGAGCTCGCGCTGCAGGTGGCGGGTCGCGGTGCCCCAGCCGTCGGGGCGCAGGCCCGCCGAGATCGTGATCAGGCGTTCGCAGCGCGCGGCGTGGCGCGCCGCGAACGCGATGCCGACCAGGCCGCCGAGGCTGGCGCCGACGTACGTCACCGGCGCGCTGCAGCCCAGGCCGTCGAGCCACGCGGCGATCAGGTCGGCGAGGCCGAGGGCAGACAGCGCCGGGATGGCGCCCTCGTCGAAGCCGCGCCAGGTCGAGCCGTTGCCCGGCCAGCACGGGCACAGCACCGTCATGCGCGCCGGGTCGATCAGGCCCTCGGCGGCGAGCGCCGGCCACCAGGCCTCGGCGCCGGCGGGATCGCCGAACGGGAACGGCGACGCCGTGATCCCGCCGACGACGATCACCACCGGCGCCGCGCCGAGCGGCGGGCCGAGCAGGTAGCCGGCGAGCAGGACGTCGACGAGCGCGTGGCCTTCGACGGTCATCGCGTCGCGGCGGACTTCGTGGCGGACCGGCGTCGAGGTCAGGCCGGGCCCGTGCGTGACGGCAGTGGCGGACATTTGTCCGCGATGGTGGACGATCGATCCACCAGGGTCAATTCTTGGCGTTGTCCGGCGCGACCGAGAAATACGTCGTCGTGCCGGCGGTCGCGTCGCGCTCGCTCCACAGCCGGCCGCCGTGCGCGTCGACGATGCCGTGCGCGAGCGTCATGCTCAGGTCGGTCTGGAGCTTGGCCGACGCCTCGCGCGCGATCTGGTCGCGCACGTAAAACACGCACGGCGTGCCCTGGGCGCCGATCTCGACGGTGCCGCCTCGCCCGGTCGCCTTGATCGCCGCGGTCGCGAGGTTCGCCAGTGTCTGCACGACGCGCTCGCCATCGCAGTCGAGCGCCGGCAGCGCGGCCGCGGGGTGGAACGCGAAGCCGACGCCGCGCTCGCGCGCGATCGGCGCGATCAGCTCGTTCGCCGACGCGAGCAGCTGCGCCGGCGCGTGCCTGGCGCGCGCGATCTCGAACCGGCCGGCCTGGAGCTCGGTGAAGTCGGACAGGTTGCCGAGCTGGCGGGTCATGCGCTCGGCCTGGCGGTGGATGCGCTCGGCGACGGTGCGGACGCGCTGCTCCTTTGGATCGGGCGACGGCTCGCCCTGCAGCAGCGCGGTCGCGCCCATCACGATCGTGCCGAGCGGGTTGCGGAGATCGTGGACCACGATCGCGAACAGCTCCTCGCGCGAGCGGAGCACGGCCTCGCTGCTGGCTTGTGCGGCGCGCGCCGCGGTGAGCGCGCGGGTCAGCTCGTCGCGCTCGCGCTCGAGCGCGCGCACGCGCTCCTCGGGTGTCGCGCTGGGCGGGACGGGCTCGGCGGCGGTTGCGTGCGGGGGGGAATTCGAGCTGCGATCCGACACGGTCATGACTTACCGCGAGTCGAGGGCGACGCTCACGCAATCGGC
>Ga0307513_10002019_pt1 | contig 28569 bp, 29 predicted proteins | sample 15_EM_MG_FD_202174 | JGI IMG/M metagenome (GOLD analysis project Ga0307513, IMG submission 202174) | Populus trichocarpa ectomycorrhiza microbial communities from riparian zone in the Pacific Northwest, United States - 15_EM | ecosystem: Host-associated > Plants > Roots > Unclassified | place... | reverse complement strand
CACAGATTGTTTGGTCAGCTATTTTGTTATACGATAGAATTTATACGAGCAATCTTCTGACGCCATCTGGTTATTTTCTCTTAAAAATGTATATAGACATTACTATCAACCACGAGCATTTCGTAGACTACCTCTTGTCGTGGTTTGCTGTAACCTTGAAGCTCTAAGGTTTTTAGATTTTATGTACTTGTCGGAGTCATGTAAATTCTCTATCGCACAAATTGGAGGCACCTATTCTATCTGAAATCTGCCCTTTTGGATCAGATCAATTTCTATGCGATGAAGGACATTGTGGCATTGGGCTGTGAAAATCGTGAATGCAAGCCTGCCGTGGACTTCCGAGTCCCGCCAACCTTGTCTCGACTTTATTTAACCAAGGCCAGGGCAGTACGTAGTTACGAAAACTTCGAATTGGCAGGTTGCCCATTCTCACGAGATTCAATGCCTGCCAGACGGCGCGTCTCATGATCAAGTTGAAGCCATGGCCCAAAGGAGGTACCAGGGATGCTTCGAATCCCACTTTCTCACTGCCCTTGGCTGGCTATTCGTATATCCTCTCCCACTGAAAATTAGCACTAAGTACCGGACGCCCCAATTTTCGAAACCGCTCGCTCGAAACCGCTCTCATTTAGTTCAAGTTCTCCTGATTCTCTGGCGCTTTGCGAGGTAATTCCACTGCAAACATTCAAGTTCATCAGTATTTACTGATCATAGACGTCTAGACAGGACGGCTATGGCTACAAATCCAATATCTCTGAAATCAGCTGTCGAACTCTTAACATCGACAATGCGAGATCCCATGAAAGCCAATGTATGCGCTATTAGATTGTCTGTTGCAGCAGACCGCATCGACCAGGCACTCGAAACGTGCAGTTCTGTCGCTGAAAAGATCAAGATGGCGAAATCCTATCCCGAACTCCTCAGAGCTGGGATCAAATTCCTCACGTTTAAACAACCTCCTCCTGACTATACAGCAATGTTGAACCATTTGATGTCGTGCCATTGCGACTTCGGTCAAACTGGAATGAGGCGCTTTCATAAGCCTAACAGATACCGGATCGATGGACAAGTTCGGGTTAATATGATCGCCCTTGTATTTGATGCAGTAGCCACTGTCAGCAACTGCCTTATCCTAGCCCTTGCCGATCTAACACAGCACAAGTTTCGCGCTGAGAATGCGAACACTCGTGAACAACCTTGGCCTCAAGGGCCCGAGGACCTACTTCCACCGGGATCTAAAGACGCTCTAGTTGGGCTAGACAATTGGCTCGCAGTGGCAGGCCTTGGATACATTGTATTCAAGCTGGCCGGTTGTCTGGCAATGTTTTATGTCCCATTTGCTCAGGAGATATTCCAGTCGCCGCTTCTTTTGGCTCGGCCCCTTGGACACCTTGAGAAGGCCATCAAATTTTATGACGACGGCGATTCTTCACCCGTTGCACACACACATTTTTTCTCCCACCCAGTCATGACAATCTTTGAATTTTGGGAGAATATTTCGAAATGCGACACACCTCAGTTCAACACTATGTTTGCTTTTCGAGGCCGTTCCCTTTCACCGGTTCTTGCACGTCTCACGACAATCTTATCCACGCTACCTCAAGAGTGGAGTAAAACCCGGACTTTCGCACAATTTCTCACCGCTTACGCTAATGCAGAAGTTGATCCGGTAACAGGAGCTGCGCTCATTAAATTTGAGCGTAGTAAGCTCCTGGCCGAGTCTCCGCACCGTGATTTACTCGAGGATGCTTTCACCGCGATGGTTGACGCCCGAAAGATGGGCTGTTGTAACATCACATGTCCTTCGACGCCGAACGCAATTCATTCGCGGCTGTGTAGCAAGTGTAATCTTATTAGATTCTGTGGAGAGAAGGCACGCTTTCTTTCTTTTCTTCCTTTCCCATTTACTTACCGTCGAGAGAATCTTCTGCAGTGTCAAAAGGAGGCGTGGAAAAGTGCTACACTTCCCCACAAATCTGTTTGCGCAAAGATTCACTCGTTGAAAGAGATGATCGGCGCTGATGAATGGTTACTCTTGTGGACTCCGGATTACACATATGCACAGTTTCGAGTTATGTGCAGAGTGAAAAGAGTTGACACTGACGTTATAAGGGGGATAGAACGTACAATATCCGCTCTTCGCCGCCACAAAAGCGCGTTTTTAGAGGACTTAAAGAGGGCTGGGGCATCACAGATAGAGCGCCTTATAAAGGCGGAGCAGGATAAATTCACACTTCAAGTATCGAAGGATCTGAAAGATAGGTTTGGCGATCAGTTGACGACAATGAATAGAGAGCAATGCTTCTCGATGATGTCTCAAGATGCATATCATTGAGCTTCAAGTGATTTTATTTATTATAATAATGCTGTTTGACTCCAATCTCATCGATCATTTGCCATAGGTTCGTTTCTGTTCGGTGGCCGCCATTTCAAGTCATACCTCATGATGCCTTGTAACGCATGTGAAATTCCGGATGACGAGCCTACTGTGCGATAGCGAACATCTATCCATCTGTGCCACCGTCTCAAACTTGCCTTCATTTTTTGAGCATTTTTTCTTCGACTCCTTCCGAGAATACCCTTTCATTTATAATCCCCTCTGTTGAGTATCGTGATCCAGATTCGGGTATTTTTTCTTGGCTCTTTATTTCTTGACGTCGTCGATAGCTTTCCCTTCATTAGGCTACCCGATTTGCTATCCCTATATGGCACCGAATGCCAAATCCAACCGGAATCCGACACCTAACCCTATGTATTCCATAACTGATGCAATGACCTACATGTACTATCTCTAACCGACTGATGCATTGTACACCTGATCCTGTTCGATAACAGGGTTCTGCATTGAGGAAAAGATGACAGGCTTCTCAGAGGGCTACGTCTCATTGACCCAAAGCTTTGATCTACTTCAAGAAACGGCAGATGTCTACGATTTGTCGAATACAATATACCCTTGGCAGTTTCGTTCGAATTAAGTATCTGCATGTTAGCCATAAAATCCAAGCACACACATAACCCAACTCTCACTCCATACATGATACAGGCATTTGCCTATCCCATGTCCATATCAGGCTGCTCCTTGCCCCAAAAAGGCAATTCTCCGAAAATTTAAAACAACTCATTACATATCGAACGAGGCGCAATGCAGAGCTTGTTCTAGGGTGTATCATTCAGGAGAAATCCACTCAAGATTGTGCAATACTATTCCCATTTCGTTGTGATCGCCGTAATGCTTTCGAAATTGGCAGCCCGGTGGCAAGTAGTAAGTACTAGACTTTTATTCCATCAGTATGTGCTAAATATCAAGCTTTATCAATCCCTTCTGTCGCGTGGAAAACTGCAGGGTGTCGGCATGGGTGTCATCTGTAATGCAGAGGATGCCGCGGTTGAGAGTTTCCTTGGCATGTGTATTCAAGTTCGTCCTGGGTAAAATGGGTAGAGGAAGGAACGGGAACATCACCGGTCACCCAGATACATCGATATCACCCGAGGTCAATAGGGAACCTTGCATTGCGAAAATAATATAGCGAGACAAATAACAAAATAAACAACTTGCTTGAGTGGATGGGAAATATTTTTTTTCAAATGCTGTCAGAGCCTGAGATCGAGATGGGGCGGGTGATAGGCGGGAATTCGGGAAAGGCACGAGGGAACGTACGTACAATGTATACATACGTAAATTAAAAAAAAAAAACAAAAGGTTTTATGCATGCCCCCAATCCTAAATGTTGGTCGGAAAAAAAGCGAGAACGAGAGGAGAGCGGGGTAGGACTCGGAATCGGAATCGGAATCGAGAGGTTCGTTGCATGTATGTATGTATGTGTATGTAAGTATAACAAGGAAACAGTGAGGACAGTGAGCGGCGAGGAAAAATGCGGAACAATGAAAAATAGTTATAGTGGGGTAGTGGTAGTGGGTAGTAGTGGGTTGGGTTGGGTTGTGCGTTTGTATATGGTGGTGGTGTGGTGGATGCATGCATGATGTCCGTTCCAGATCAATCAATTTACCTGAGGGCCAAAAAAAGGGAGGGGAGGAGGGGGCGTTATGTAAAAGAAAAAAGAAAAGAAAAAAAGGAAACGATTGTCCACGAATGTAAAAATTCGAAAAAAAAAAAAACACAAAGGCCCTTCAAACATGAAGACTTGACAAAAAAAAAAAAAAAGAGAAAGAAAATAAGAGGGATGGAAGGGGGTAGATGTATATCGGACATGGCGTGCCGTGAGTCATAAAGCGTTGTTCACGCTGAGGGGATGGGGTAATCCAACATCCAACGTCCAATATCATCAGGCCAGTGGAGAACTGGCGAATTTTCGGAAAATCAAGGGATGAGGGAGGCGCCTGCGCCGCCTACAGGGGGAAGGAGGCTGTCGGAGTCGTCAACAGGTATTGTATAGTCATCATGGTGTCCCAAATGTGAGCAAGTCAGTGTGTGCGTGTGTTCGAACAGTCGTAAAGGTCGAACTGCCTCGCGTCGTCTCGTAGTGTTGGGGGGTTCGCGTCTAGGTCAAGAAAAAGGAAAAGGAGAATGAAAAACGGCAAAAAAGCCTAGTCGTCGTCTTCGGAAACATCGCAACAAAAAAACACTCCAAACATCAGACCACACACATCTGGAAGGCTTGAGAAATAATAAGAACAAAAAAAAGATTGAGATTGAATTGGAGAGATATTTTCGTGTGGATTGATCTTTGTGCGGGTATATATGTGTGTAGGATAATAAAAACGCCAAAGATGCGTTGAAGAGGAAGGGAGGAAAGACCTGGTTATATATGATGGGGGGTAATCAGGGTATTGCTCGGCTCCAGAAGTCATGATGGTGGTAGGTGATCATCCTGGTCAGGTGAAGGTGGTGAAGAAGGGAGGAAGGAGCGGAGGAAGGAGCGTCGAGGTGCGTGGGGGGTGAAAGGAAGGAAAAGAAAAAGGAGTAACAAAAAGGTAGAAATAGTAAAAAGGAAGGAGACGACAGGTTGTTAACAACCGACATACGACGACAAAAACACACAACACGGAGGATAGAGGGAAAGGACATGCGATGATGATGATGATGATGATGACGTTAGATCAAGCCAGGGTGGGTTCGTGATGATGAGATCCAAAATGACCGACAAGCCAAGCGAGGAGGAAAAAAAAAAAAGGAAAATTCGTCAAGTGAATTGATAGATCTGACCAGTGGAATAGACAGATAAACAGTCAAACAAAGAACTGCGTACTATTCGGTAAAAAAAAAAAAAAAAAAACCTTTCAGAACAATCCAAACTCAAACGAAAAAAAAAAAACTCACTGAATCCGACTAGCAGCATGAACCTCCATCTCCTCCATTTTATAGGAATTCAGTTCCTCTTTTATCCTCTGCGCCAGAGCAGGCGTCAACCGACTCCACGTAGCAGGCTCGCTCCTCCGATCATACACCGACGCGGAAAAGGTATCGTACACCGACAAATTCGTCGCAAACGTCAACCGCTTGCTCGGCGACGTCGCCGACCGATGCGTCAACGTAGGCGGCTTGGAGCCAAAGGACGACGAGGCCAGTGCAGGCGCGGAAGAGTTGAAGTTGGGGTGTTGGAATATTTGCGACGTGCGGTTCTCTGTGTGGGTGGTGATGGGGGTGCTGGCGGAGACAGTGGTGAAGGAGGTGCTGGAGGTGAAGATGCTGGTGGTGGCGGTGCTGGTACTGGAGGGTGTGGCAGGGAGGTCTTTTGAGGTGATGGAGGAACCAAACGTTGTGGATAGCGGCGATCCAGGATCAAAGGACAGAGGGGGTAAAACGGGTGTTGGGACCGACGCGGATTGGCCATGGGCGGAGGAATGAGAGCCGTGTCGGTGGAGGCCGTCGATGTGGTCTGGGTCTGGCGATGGTATGCGAGCAAGAGGGCCGAGCTCTGACTGGGATGGGGAATTGTACGAGTTGGAACGCATACGCTGTGTTGGAGCAGAGTGTTCGTGCAGATACACCTGCTGGTCGTAGCTCTCCGCCCGCTTCAAGATGCCTCTTGCTGGCTGTCTTGTCCTCTCCACGCTGCGCCTGACATCGACCGCCCAAGGTTCGTGTTCTTCCTGCGTGCCGCTGTTGCTACTCCTGCCAGTTTCGCCGCTAGAGCGAGTCTGGATACCGACGCGGATGGTAGCATCCTCGTCGCCATCGCCGTCAAGATCCCAATCGTCGTCGTCGTCCCAGCCCTGCTGATGCTGGTGCTGGTGCTGCTGGAATCGCTGATAATGCCCATCTTCGCTCTCATCCTCATCCTCATCCTCGACAAACGTCCGTGTTCCGTCCTCGTTGATGCGCATACCCCCACCTTTCTGAGGCGACCGCGTCGCCGTATTCCGATCCCACGTTGGCACCTGTGTCACCCCGTTGGCCAATACCGCCCTCGCTGCCTCTCGCGCCTCTGCCTCCTCCCGTTCCCTTGCCGCCTCCCTCTCCTTTGCTTCCCTCGCCCGCGCCTCTGCCGCCTCTGCATTGGTCTTGAGGGTATGCTGCCGCGCCAGCTTGGCAGCCGGCGAGAGCCCATTCATCTCCCCTGCCGACACACTCCAATCTCCACTCGCGCTGGCCCTGTCGAGTTCTGCCGTGACCAGCGACACGGATGCCTGGGCTGCGTTCCCTTTGGCGCTCTTGTCCTTCTTTTTGCCCTTTTCTTTTGAAGAAGAAGAAGGTTCGCCTGATTGATCCTTGTTCTTGTCCTTGTCCTTGAAGAGCGAGGTGATGCCGGCCAGCGAGTTGCGCCGCGCGAGTTTGCCCATGGCCCCGAGTTTGCGGATCATGACACTGGCGCTGCTGACGGTGGACGAGAGCGATATGTTATCCGTGCTCGCGTTCAATCGCGAGTTGAACAAGGACGCTGCCCGACCTTTTTTCTTTGGGGGTATCGTCGTCTGTGGAGAGCTCGCGACGTCTTCCTCGGGTTTGACTTTGATCGTCGCTGTCGACTTTGCTTTTAGTTTTCCGTTGACTTGGCTCGCCTTGATCGACACGTCGTCGTCGTCGTCTTCGACAATCTCCCCATCCATCCTCCGCTGCTCCTTTTCCTTCTTCTCCGCTGCTTCCGCTTCCACCTCTGCCTCTGCCTCTTCCTTCAACGTCTGTGCCGCATTGAACGAGAGTGCCCTTCGCAGGCGACCTTTGAGTCCGCCACTTCGCGATGCGTTGACGGATTGGGCAGCTAGCTCTGCTTGCATGTTGCCGAGATCGATGTCGTCCCGCGAGCGTCTTTTCTCTGATGCCGAGGCGGATTGGGACAGCGGAGAGGGCCGGACGAGCCGCGGTGCGGGTGCTGCTGCTGCTGCTGATGAGGAAGCAGAGCTGCTGGATGCCGAGGTAGACGTGGTGGCAGTTGTGGGCAAGGAGGGGGACGGGCGGATGCTGGTGGCGGTGGAGGTGGAGGCGGCACTGGATGCGGAGCCCGTGCGGATGTGGGGTTGACGCAAGGGGCTTGGAGTGGACGACGACGACGACGACGAGGGGAGGGAGGATGTAGGGGTAGGGATAGGGGAGCTGCGTGCAGAGGAGGAGCCTCGTGAGCTGGATTGTGCGCTCTGGTTCGAGTTGGTGCGCTGGCGCTGGTGGTGGCTTCCGGAGGAGTTGAGGGAGGATGTGGAGCCAGAGGCGTCGGGGCGCGCGTAGGGGGGGTGTGGGTGGTGGCGGCGGTCATGTTCGGCTGGTGAGGAGGTTTGGCGGTTGGGTCTTCGGTAAGGGTGATATCCTGGGTATTGTTGTTGGTTATCACGAGGAGGTGGGGGAGTACCACTGGGAAACGGGTTGAATTGGGAGAAATAGTCCGGGTTAGGAGAGGGTGCAGCAGACCCTGAACGTGGCAAGGAATAGGCAGCATGTTGCTGGGCATTGAACATCATCTGCTGGTAGGCCCATTGTGCAGCGAGCTGGGCGTTGGCGTTGGTGGGGTCAAAGTAGGGCTGTGGCTGTGGCGGCTGCTGTTGTTGGGGTGGCTGCTGCTGCTGCTGCTGCTGATACACCTGCTGCTGCGGTGGCTGCTGGTGATTTTGGTAAAAAGAGGGATAAAAGGGAGGGGCGGTGATGTTGGGCGTCCAGCTGCCCTGGGGCTGCTGCTGCACGGGGTAAGGATAAGGAGGGTGTTGTTGAAGGAGCAATTGCTGCTGTTGGTGGAGGAGCTGCTGTTGCTGCTGGTGGTGTTGTTGGGTCCCGGGGTCGTTGGCAGGCGACGAGCGCTGGCGGTTGCTTTCCATGGCTTTCACGACCGCGGCCATCGACAGTCGTGGCGACAGCGATAAAAAGGTTTTTCCACGCGTAAATAGTCTATCACAGCAGATGACGTGGCAGACCCAAGGGAGATGTGTCGACGATAACAACGACGACGACGGCGACAACAACGACGGCGACGGCGACGACGACGACGAAGGAGAAGGCCGAATCTTGTTGCAATCAGCCACAATCAAAATAATTCAAAAGTTACACGTGCAAACTCGTAGAATCCCGCTTTGTCATCTCTCATCTCTGTCCGATCCACTACCAATGCCGCCGCTTCTAAAAATGACTACCAATCTGGGGAAACAGACATTATCCGCGATGGATGTGATTCCACACCCATAATCCGGATTCCAGCCAACCTCGACCCTCATCTCCACTGGCAAAAGAGCCATCACTGCCATTTGGTTTATCTCTGCGATTGGAATATGTCCATATGGAGGGTTTGGAGGATCTACCGAGGGAGTTTTTCTATGATGTATGTTTCAAGCACTACGCCTCGACCTCGGCCCACTCCCATAGTCCCTTTCACTCGAATCCATGACTATCGATGGTTTATCGTTTCTTATCGACTTTGATGGGAATGAAACCGGGATCCCGACCTCCATACAAGCGATTATCTCTATCGATTCCTCCGGAGATGAAGTATCCGCATATTACCTGTAATAGAGGAAAGCGGCGACGATGCTGGAGAGCTTGGTGTTCGAGAGGCGAAGGGCCAGAGATCTATTTGCTCATCGACAACAACAGACTCAATACCGCCCTCCGTGTCATCTCCCGCAACACGTCTTTGTCTTATGGTGTAGTACCCATTCTACACGGACTCGAGGACAAACTAAATCTCCCATCGGGGGGGATCGCATGGATAATATACCAACCTTATTTTGCACTAGCCTATTATTCTATTCAATACCCACCCCATATTTTAAGAGGGTTTGAGTCTGAGCAACCTCTCAATTCCATACTTTTCTCTCGTACCAAAGATCTCTTCTCGTTCTCATATTCTATTTATCCCCGTTACTATCTTCTAAAGAGCATGCTCTGGAGTCCATCCTTATTTGGTAAAGGGCCTTCCTAATTAAGGATTATGGTATAAATAATCGCTGGATGACGTACTAACACCCCGGTCGGCGTCCTGATAACAATCACTACCTGTCAGTGCCATGTCAGCGCGACCTTCCCAAGTCTTCGCGTCCTTCTCTGCCGTACGCCTTCTCCCCAGGTTTACCGGCTACTCCACAAAGATCTATATTTACAAGTACTTGACCCAAGGGTAAAATTTAGCACTAATCCATCCGAGGCTGTCCGCCATTACCCATACAACAAAGTCCCGAGGATTTTGGCTGGGCGAGGACACGCTCAAGTCGTGTCAGCTGTCCGTTGTTCAAGGACGAGGAGGTTTACATAAATCCGAGGGATGACAATGTTTGCAAATTGCACTCAAACTATGTATACTTCCTCACTCTAGTTCTCCTTTGTCAAGCTGCATACATTGGGTGCCATCAGCTCCACTGTGGGTGATACAGCAGCGCGAATACCGACCTTCGCTCCGGTCGCACGCGATAAGATGAGCATTACTTATGTAAGAACCAAACCGAGGGCGTATCTCCGAGACTCTATGGTTGAGCAACTAATTAACTAAAACATAAAATCATAGATGGCCAGTGTGTTCCAATACCCACCACACATGCACTCTCACCACACCCACATACACTTCCGCCTACCCATCCTGTGCCCTACCCCCTCCCAATCATCGTTCCTTCATGTGCATACTTGTTTGGTATGTCTAGGACACATGCCAAAATTTCTCTAGTCATTGTATGTACTGTGGCCAGACCTACCCCATGGGGTGCTCAAAGTGGCTTGTTTTCAAAAGGTTGATGAAATTGGCAAGTGCCGACATGCATCCCGGGCAACATCATTGAGATGGACAATCGCAGAAGCAAGTATCTAAGATTCTGGCAACAGGAAGGTGGATATATCTAAGAACCGGAAACAGGCACACCACTCGCAACCATTGGGGGGTAGAACAGAGACTGGTCAACATCTGGTGCAGGCCGGTAAAAGCCAACAAGCTCATCAGGGTTCCCTTGCTTTTGATTTATCTTGGCCATGTTTGCCTTGCACCTCGTCTCACCCCAGGTATCAACAGTACCATGATATTGTTCCACTGCGGCTCCATAGGCATCATATGCGTTTTGGTAGTCACCTTTGCGGAGGTTCCCATAGCCCATGTACTGCAACGCACGCGCAACAGTGAGCCGATTCCCAAAATGCAATGCCTTTCTAAGAGCTATTTCGATATGCTTCTGTGCTTCAATGTCCTTATTGGCAGTAAAGAGGATCATGCTGTATGTCAAGGAGACAACCGCCTGAATAAATGTATTATCGCTCAATTCCGCCTGCTTCCATGCTTCCTCGATGGCGTCCGGTGCCTCCGGAAGCCTTCGCTCACGGTAATGCACACGGGAAATGGCCTGATAGGCAACAGCAAGGTTAGACGTGTTCCCCACAGCCATCAGCATGACCCTAGCACGGTTCAGGTGTTGCAGGGCCACCTGCCGCTGTAGAGCTTGATCCAGAACACTTCCAAGCATCACCAGACTCCGGCTATGTATGACGTCATCCGAAAGGGCGGCACACTTCCAACTCCCTTCGCCAAGGAAACTGCCATGTCCAAGTCTTGTACTAATGTTGCACGCGCGGCGTCTACAAGATCGATGCCACATTGGCCGCCGAGCCGTTGCGACTCAAGGTCATCCGAAAGGTGGGTGTTGAAAACGTGGTAGGCTTCCTGCACTTGGTAGTAAGCGAACTGATGGTTGCCGAGTTGCTGATGGGTCCTGCCCAAGCGGGAGCTATGTACCTCTTGATCTCGGAGGCTTTTGCCCTTTTCACGGTTTGGTTGGCGACCTCGAGGCTGGATTTTGTGTCACACCGGTGCCAGCTAAAGGCGATGAGAGCCTCTAAGGTCCTATCGTATGAGACCATAGGTTGGCTTGAAAGCGAACCAAGAAGAATGGACTGGATGTTGGTGTCTTCGGCTGTGAGCGCCTTCGAATTGACTGAGAATGTAAAGTCGTGAAAGCGGCAAGCATGGTTCATGATATATTGACAGCATGATAACTCTACTTGCTGACGCACTTCATCTGTGATCCGGCCATGCTTCTGCATAAATGACTGAACGACAGGGATTACGAAGAGAAGTGGAGAGTCGGAATTTTGCTGTTTGATCTCGACCAGCAACCCCGCATCGAATAACGTGGCAATAGCAGAGGTGATCATATCAAGGGTTGGTGCCCACCATCGAAGATTCTGCCTCGTTGTTCCTGCGGGCAGCAGAGATAGAATGGCGAGAAGCAAAACAGCATCATGATCTTGCTTGACAAGGTCACTGTCAACAGAGAGGGTGATGCTTCGGTTCATGTTCTTTTCTAGCGAATTCGTGACAGAGAGCATGTTAGTGCCGGACTTGTTCCAGTCGTCCAACAACTGCTTCGCCGTCGATCGCCCTCGTTTTCCTAAGTTTGCCATAAGGGTGACAGCGAATGGCATGTGCCCCAACGCGGCCACTAGACGACCAATATCCGGATCGCCCTTTGAACTGGGATTGATGTCATGGAAAATCCGACGGCAGGCTCGTTCATCGGTGGGCTGAATCTCCCTCGTTTGCCATTTGACAGCATCGCACGGCGGGTATGCTCCACGCATCGTGACGAAGGTCCCGACATGGCTCAACATAGCCAGTCGACAGAGGATATCATTGACCTGCTTTTGTGTCTCGCCAGGCGCATTCCAGGGAGTCTCGAAATTGTCGAGGAGGAGGAGGCGGGGCTCCTTCGAGGCGTCGAGTTCGAAGATGATCTTGTCAAGCGTGACCTGTTTGTCTCCGGGTACCTGTAGGTGTACGTAGAGGATCTCGAGGAAGGTGCTTTCCGATGTAGCTCCAATGCAAGGCACCCAAATACAATTCCCACCTGGAAACCGCTCCTTGACCAGAGACAATTCAACGACGGCCAACGAAACCGAAGTCTTTCCCATCCCACCTGGTCCAAGAATCCAAACGCGAGAAGTTTCCTCATTCATGAACAGCTGCGCTATTTCTTCGACCAACGCCTCCCGCCCGTGGAAGATGTGGGGCTTCAGAGGCATCCGTTGTCGAACGGCCGTGTCTGATGAAAGTAGCGTCGCTGATCGCCGGGTCTCGGCCAGGATTTGTTTTATATCCTTCACATCTTTGGCCACTTGTTGGGTGAGGCCATTGATCTTCCCTAGGCGTGCATGGAGTTCCCGGAGGAGATCGGAATCACGGAGGTCATTAGCAAGCTGGAGGACAGGGTATTATGTTAGCAGCCCTAGCCATGAAAGTCATGTATGCAGGAATATACTCCAGCGCAGCAGAAAGTCGGTGCAGGCAACCTTCAATCGTACTGTTGTTAAGGTCCGTGTATACCACTGTCAACAATCGTTTCTGCGTGCTAACATAGGCCAATTCGTCGTTGATTATCTTCAGAGTGCTGTAACAACACGCTCAGCCGTCGCCTGAGACCTTCAATTACAGGAAGCCCACCTGAGCAAGCCCTCGATATTCCTCTCAATAGCCTTCGCGGCCTTCAGAACCACCTCCTCGCTACCTTCTTCGTTCTTGGCTGTTACATTATCCACGATAACGACCATCAGATGGCACATTCTCTCTTGCAACTCTTTGGCCTTCTGTTCGACGGCCGATGATTCCTGATGAAAACCTGTTCACCAAATTGTCCCGCGACCTTCAAAATAGAATTCAACAAACCTCGCATAGTTCAATAATCTTTATCGCAATTCTAATTGTGTCTTGCAGCAACGGAACCGGTAGGATTCCTGCCGCAGATTCCAACAGTTTTAGAACTTCTTTTCCACTAGCTGTGATATATTGTGTCGTTGTTGGAACACCCGTTCTATTGCTTTCCGACAATTTCTAATGCAGACGCCTGTCAGAGATTTCATGGAACGTCATTTGGCCCCTCACCTCATTAGATTTCGTCTCCCTCTTTTTCTTCTTGAGGCCACAGTGCGTGAGCAGACGACTCCAAGAAAAATATCCGGTGGATATGGATATGAGTTGGGATTTTTCGACCTATACCGCTAGTACCCAAGTACAGGTCCTGCGGGCGTAAGCGGAGCTGGAACACATCTGCCATACTTACGTGAAGAGGCTGTTCTCAACTTCTCACTACACGATGCGAACCAGCTTTGTCCGAGTCGATGAACTAAACGTGACCGTTACGTGAATCCTCAGTTTGCGCATGTTGCACTGCACCCACTAGTTTTTACTTAATCCACCGGCACGGGCAACATCGCCGCCACAACGATGTCAAGACAGGACAAGGCAACGACAGAGCGATTCACAAGGACACTCAGGGACCTGGTGAAGCGGCCAGAGAACAAAGTTTGTGCAGACTGCAAAAAAAATGGTTAGTTCCTGCCTGCATCTCCCCCAGAGTCCCTGATTGACAATACTTTCCAGATCCTCGGTGGGCCTCGTGGAATCTGTGCGTTATAGTTCGACATTTTGTCTTGCCGGTTCTGATTTGACTGCTAGGGGGGTGTTTCTGTGTATCCGATGCTCCGGGATCCATCGTGGGATGGGCACCCACATCAGCAAGGTTAAATCAGTAGACCTCGATGTCTGGACACCAGAGCAGATGGAGGTGGGATAATTTTTCTCTGGTGGTGCATTTCTTCTGGTTTTCTCATTATTTCGTGCCAACAGTCGATCCAGAAATGGGGAAATCATTATGCCAATCTGTACTGGGAAGCACATCTCAAACCCGGACACGTCCCACCTGAACAGTGCGTCTTCAGTTTTTCACAGATAAAATCAGATTACAGTTTATTTATACTTTATTTTATCACAGCAAAATGGAATCCTTTATCCGCTCAAAGTACGAGTCGCGAAGATGGGCTCTCGATGGCCCTCCACCCACAGATCCTTCCATACTCGATAACGGCGCTTCGGCCCCAGCTCCCTCCTCCCAACCTGCACCCACACCCCCCCAGCAGCGCTCATCTCGACCAACTCATTCTCCAAGCAACAGCCTTTCCGCCCGCGTACCTTTAGCGGCTCCGGTAACCACACGCCAAACACACCAACTCTTATCTTCGAACTACACAAATCGGCCAACGGGAGTCATTCCTACTCCAGCTGCACCGGTGGCGCCTGCGGTTCAGCAGCAACCAAAGGCACCAGAAAATGACTTATTCTCGCTAGACTTCCATGCGCCCGCAACACCGGCCATCGCTACCCCGGAGCTAAAGAAAGATGTGAAGCAAGATATCTTATCTTTATTCTCTACCCCTCCGACGACAGCCGCACCCGCCACAACGTTCAATCAATTTAACCAGGCCGCATATTGGGGTGGAGCTGCCCCTCCGCAACAACAACCTGTGCAACAGCAACCTCAGCCTCCTGTGATGACGGGTATGATGGGCAACAATGGTCCGGGTATGTGGGGTGCATCATCTGGGTGGGGCGGTGGCGCACCGGCAATGCCTCCTCAGCCTAACGTGTGGGGTGCGCCTGCCGCGGCGGCGGCGGCGTCGATTCCCCAACAACAGATGAATACTATGTACAACACCAATGCTGTTTGGGGCGCTCCGACACCTGCTGCTGCTGCTGGTCCGGCACTTGGACCTGACCTTTTTGGGTCTTTCCCTACTCAAGCGCAACATGCGCAGCAGAAGGATGATGCTTTTGGGGATATTTGGGGTGGATTCAAGTGACGGTCGTTTTTGTAGTGCACGTCCATATTTATTGGTTACATCAATTTTTCATGTAATAGAGGCTACACATCGTGGATTTGATCTCCTTTTCTGAATGCGACTTGACCGATGCCATGAGTCCTAATATATAAGTCGGCGATGTGTTTCAGTCCTTATGTGTGCGATAGAGTGGAAAGTCTTTCCTTTTTCCCAATTGTTAATCCCTGCCATCGTCTCCGACCCAATTTGCTGCATGGTCAGAGAGCGCGACTTGATACAATTGGAGGCGGATCTTTGTGTTGAGATTGTGTGGGTTGTAGTAAAGAGGGTTCCGAGGTAGGACTCAAGCCTTTCGAGGAAATGACGATTATTCGTACACAAAGTTCTTCAATTCCCTCCTCATCCCTGTTTATTTAACTTACTTGGGTCCTTTGCCTTACCTTCAAGTTAATGTACAAAAATCTACCTTAGGCACCTAGCTGGCCACGAGCCGCCAGGTCCCCTTTTTGCTATAAAAAAAAACCTGAATGCGTTTTTTGTGTCAGCGCAATCATTTTACAAAGGATACCCAGAGATTGTAACACCTAGTAGTCCAAAAATCCAGAGGTGCGTTCATTTAGGCACTCAACACACCTCCGCAAACACGGCCCAATAGCTGCATTAGACGAATTCCTGGTTCTGTGGGGCTGTATATTTTGCGCAGCTGCATCTAGTGCTGCAACCACGCGTGCTTATCGCCGTACTTATGGAAATCGACAAATCTACAAGAAAGAACAAGGATGCGGCAGATGGCCTCAGGCTTCAACTCAATGATCGAATATAAGTGCAGTTCCAGGCTACGCGCATACTAACCGCGTGAAGTTCGGGACGTAGGATATAGTCGTTGGGAAGACGGCGCCCACTGTCCACAAATAGAGAGAACATACGTTGCCAACACATCTAGTAAGTATTTAGAAATCGACCTTCAAATAATTCAATTCCTTACCCAGGGTTGTGGGCGCCTCTTGTACGTGGAAATTCCTCACTTCGCCCGGCAGCCACGCATTGAACTGTCAGAGTGAATCGTCGCTAGAGGAGCTCCTACTCGGTGGAGTTTGAGGGAATACGCCATAGAACAAAATAGATTAGTTCCCAAAATACACATTTTGTGCGCGCCAGCCTGAGAGAAAGAAGCTTCTGCGATCATCCCGACGCGGAGCGCACACTTTGGCGTTTATACATAGACACGATATTTCCTTCCGAGATGGGAGTTCCATTCTGACGGCGTAGACGGCATCAATTTCTCGGAAACAGGAGTTGACTCGGAGGAGAGGTCTCTTGCCGTGGACAGGGCACGTTTCAAGTCGGTAAGTCGGACTAGGTCTGGTTGTGGACTTCCACGATGTCGATTGTCCGTCTCATTATTAGAAAGGGAGTGAATGGAACTCTCCCAGGGCTAATACATATCGAGGAAATCACCACACCCAAAGTCTCAGAGAAGGCCACAGCCTCGCGTAATTGTGTATATGCCCCTAAAGTGCGGGTGATACGTCTAAACTCCGATGTCATTGATCAAGAAAACATATGACGATGTATATCACTGAGAGCGCCGGCGGGACGGAATTTCATCAACTGGAATCGGCAGAGACTGGCAGAGATCATGGTGGCGTTAATGAGCTTTGGAATAGACGAGCGATAGATTCAGATGAGATTATCTGCGAGTGGATGTCCGTGCGATGCGGGAGATGACAAGGTCGACCAACGAGTTAAAGCTCCGTGCAAATCGTGGAGGTCAGGTCGAGGAAAGTCGTTTTGTGTCCCATAAATTATTGGATGGTCAGCGCGTGGTTTACGTGCTACTTCATACGCATCACAGTTCGCTATGGTTCATTGATCGGAGGGACAGAACTGTCGGAGACACGGATTTGATCGTGGGAGGAAAGAGCGGCATAGCGCCGCCCGCCAGCACTCTCAACACCCTAAGTACCAACAATACCAGAACAATACCTTCAAATAAATGCTCAATACTTGGAAGGTCGTACTTTTGTCACATGCTCGCTTCCTCAAAATCTCTCTTTTCGATTTCTCAAGAAAAAACAAAGACGCCCCCGCAGAAGAATTCCAATCCGCCTCCTTATTCCGCTTAGCCCTCTTGCAATATCATTGGTGTTGTGTGGAACGACGACTTGGCGGCTTGTACTGGCATCTTCCTTGTCGGCCTTCAGTGAACCATTTGCGCGCGCTGTAGAGTCATATGGAATCTCTGGCTACACGACTTTCAAGTTGAACGTTCCCTATGTCAGCATTGTTCCCCATTCGCCTCGGACAAACTTATCGATTGATAAGATCATGTTATTCAAGCAGCCAGCAAGTGCTATGCTGTATGTAAGCTTCTTTTCCGAAGCTTCGACGGAGGTCAGGCGGGTCCCTTCACCAAAAATATCTCTTGCTCCATGCCTTAATATATGAAGTCATGTAACGGAGTTTCATTTCCCTGGCTCTCCCAAACTCCCCGCTCTCCCGATCTATTTGTAATAACGGTCAACATGCCTGACGCTACGGAGAAAGCCTCTGTTTACAACAATGGGGGCAGCGACGATGGTAATCATGTTGGGATATATGTGCGCCCTACAGGAATCAAGGGTATCTACTCCCACCCTGTTACCCAGGTGTGCATGTTGGGATTGGTCTGCTTTATGTGTCCAGGTTCGTTTTGTCAATAATCAATTTCAGTTATTTTCTGAGCGTTGTGTTAGGGCTGTTCAATGCCCTCAACGGTCTCGGTGCAGGAGGACAGCTTGACTCCGCCACAAGTGCGAACGCCAATGCTGCGCTGTATTCCACCTTTGCTGCTGGGGCCTTCTTCTCTGGGTATGTTAATCCTCACCATGCATATGCACCCTCCACCGATCCTACCGATGTATACCAGTTCCATCAACAACCAACTCGGTTCTTGCCTCACCCTACTTCTCGGTACAACAGGCTATTCCTTATACATCGGTTCCTTCCTGTGCGTTATGTAATGCTAACTTAGATGCGCTTATGAATCGCCTTTTTTTTAGCGCAATGAATATTCACCCTCACGCTGGAGCTTTCGTTATTGCTGCTGGCGCAATCCTTGGAATCTGCGCGGGCCTTCTTTGGACGGCTCAAGGCTCCTTGATGTTGGCCTACGCCACCGAGAGCCAGAAGGGCAAATTCATTGGCATTTTCTGGGGCATCTTCAATATGGGTGCCGTCGTCGGCGCTTCTGTATCTCTTGGAGAGAATTTCCATTCCACAGTGTGTCTCGTGATTGGGTTCTGCCGAATATTTTCTGACCTACTCAATCTGTAGGAAAACGCTCGTATGTCTCATTCTGCCTCGCTCTATGACCATTTTCTTACCTTGGCATTCATGTATAGTCGGAAATGGGACATATGTAGGATCTTTCATCGTCCATTGTCTTCCTTCTTCCTTATGTTACATAGATTGCTTTCCTGATCCTTACCCTGATTGGTGTCTGTATACCTATGCTCATGGTCGATCCCACAAAGATGATTCGCACTGACGGAACCAAAGTAACAACCCCAAGGCATCCTTCATGGAAAGTCGAGCTTTATGGCCTTTGGATAACACTGGTACACGACCCCATGGTGATCCTGCTTTTCCCTATGTTCTTCGCTTCGAATTGGTTCTACACTTGGCGTAGGTTCTGCCCGTTTACTTGAGGTCCCATTAATTGAATGGAGGGTTTTGCAGAATTCAATGATTATAATGATGCTCTATTCAATATCCGCGCCCGTTCATTAAATAACTTGGTTTACTGGCTTTCTCAGATCATCGGATCGATCTCTATTGGATTCCTGCTTGACCAGAAATGGATCTCGCGTCGTGTCCGTGCATATTCGGGTTGGGTGATTCTCTTCTTCATGATATTCGTTGTGCATATCTGGGCCTTCTTCTACCAGAGGTGTGCATTCCTTTTACTATCTTCATCTGTGTCGAAATTTATGGTCACATCATAGGCAATACACCAGAGAATCCCTCCCACCCGACTCTCCCGATAAATATGACATCTTCTCTCATGGATACGCTGGCAGAATAATGCTATACATTTTCTGTGGCCTTCTGGATGCGATGTGGCAAACCACCGCATACTGGCTCATGGGTGCCATGTCGAACGACCCCGCCAAGCTCGCCCACTTTGCTGGATTTTGTATGTATACAGACTGCTTTTAACTCTATCTATATCCTCGGTGGCTAATTCACCCTTGGAGAACAGACAAATCCATTCAATCAGCTGGCGGAGCTGGTGCCTGGAGAGCGGATGCAAGAAAGACACCGTGAGTGTCCGGCAAATCACTCTGATCACCTATGTAAATAATACAACAGGTACATGAACATGTTTATCTCCACTTGGGTACTTCTCATAGCAGGGCTGGTCTTTGCGCTCCCAATGCTTTACATGCGAGTCAAAGACTACACTGACATCGCCGACGAAACCCTGTGAGTTGACCGATCGCTCATTTTCTGCTGTGTCTTGATCACATGGAGCTCATGAACCATTTCAAGGATGCGAATGGATGATTCTGGACGTCTCGTTGATACAGACGAGCTTGCGAGTAACGCACTGAGAGGACACCGTGACCGGAGAAATGATGAAGCCCTACGGTAGTGCCCGCATGGTTTACGATTAACGAACATCGAAATAGACACGACCCGAGCGCAAATTGAATGAATGTGCGGACTTACGGACATGTACATAAATCTTGAAATTGACGTCTTTCTTTCCCTCCTGGAATTGGTCACAGAGCTTCTTGGGAGTGGATAATTAATCATCAATTTCGATCCAACGGAATAAACCATCGATCTTGAAATGGTATGCAAGGCATTGGATGAGAACCATGGCGGAGGAAGGAAGCTGAGGTAGGGTGCAAACCCAAAATTCTATTTTCGACCCTGGGTCTTGTTCATTGCCGGCCTGGTATTCGCTCTTCCCATTTGCTTCCCATGATTTACATCCGAGTCAAAGATACCACGGATATCAATAATGAAACTCTGTATGTATCACCCTGGACCCACCACTTAAAGGTTTCAATATGAGATACTAACGGAGCGCTAGGGCACGCATGGACGATGCTGGAAAGATCCATTCTGTCGAGGAGGTGAAGGAGACGCAGCTGCTGGCACACCGAAAGTGGAGAAGGCGTGATGCTCTTGGTGTAATTTTCACGAACTTATTTTTCTATGATGTGTAATTCGAGATCATTTTGAGGGTCCTGGTGGCATCTCCAAGGTAAAAAGCGGTGTACTGGAATCCATGAACCCCTCGCGCAAGAGGTGGCGTGTGATAGGATCGACGGAGGGTAGGTACTAGGGCGAGGGTAGGGTGAGGGTTCAAGCTGGTCACGGATGAGCAAGGTACCTGTGGGCGGGGAAATGAATCACACAGTGTAGCGGTTTCCGCTCACAGAGGCATACGTACAATTGCTACGGTTTACAGGGACAAACTAAGTATTATTCCGTATGTTCTCGTCAACATAAGTTCCGAGTTTATGTCACGTAGATAAGCAACTGATCCAAGATTAGATAAACTTTAATGCCCCCCTAATTAAAACCTTTCTCTGTCTCCCACCGCAATGGCTGACATCTTGGTAGACACCGCTACCCAATCTAACTACGCTGATATCGCAACCCAGCATGTGGCCTTCGACTGGAGCATTGATTTTGAAGCCAAAGTTATGACTGGTTCAGCAATACACGATATGAAGCTGAGCAAAGATGGGGTTAAGGAAGCCATGTACGTGGGGTTCAGATCAGTCAAATTCCCTCCATTGAACTCCCTTTTAGTTTTGATACTGGAGATCTTGACATCAGCGCCATTTCCGTCGATGGAAAAGTTGTTGAAGTTCGTAATTAATCTGCCATCGCGTACTGAACATCAATTCAAGCTGATCACGTTTATCGATGACAGTACGAGCTCAAACCTAAGCACCCTGTAATGGGGTGTGCGCTGCACGTTCCCCTTCCTAAACACCTTTCGAAAGGATCCTCTGTCACAGTGGAAATCAAGTATAAGACGACAGAGGCGTGCACGGCACTCCAGTGGTTAGATAAAAAGTGAGTGCCTGCAGTCCCTTTTTTCCGCGCGAATTTAACGGGAAATATAGCCAAACGCAAGGGAAAACTTTTCCCTATCTTTTTAGTCAATGCCAACCCATCTATGCGCGAGCCCTCGCGCCAGTCCAAGGTTCGCCTCTCCTTGTAATAGTTTGTGTATGAGATAATATTTATCTCACTTCCAGATACTCCATCGAATAAGATCGTACATCATTTTTCTGATCTAAAATTCTTCTAAGTATCCGACCCCTCTTTTGTAGAAATATTCTGCCAAAGTGTCCTCCGTCCTTCCCGTACTCCTTTCTGCCAGAATTTTATCTCCCCCCGCTGATGGCCCACCTCACGATGGGAAGGTGATAGGCAAAGATGTGGTCGTCTACTCGTTCGACCAGGTACGCTTCGCTTCGCGTGTGACAGGATGGGGCTCACGACTTTTTCTCTAGCCAGTGCCTATCCCGTCGTACTTGATCGCCATCGCTGTTGGAAACGTCCGATATCGCCCCTTCTCCAAGCCTGAAGGTAAGCAGTGGACGAGTGGTATCTGGGCGGAACCGGAGATGATCGACGCTGCGTACTGGGAATTCAGCGAAGATACCACTCGGCAAGGATTATTAGAGTTCTGAACTCATGAAATCAATGTTCATACCGAATTTCCAGATTCTTGGCCGCGGAGGAGGAGATTGTGACATCGTACAAGTTCGGCGTCTATGACCTGCTTGTCCTGCCGCCATCTTTCCCTTATGGGGGAATGGTCTGTGCCTTTGTGGACTACGACTTTTGAGTTTGAAGTTTACCCCCCCAAAACTCTTTTTTTTTTTTTTCAGGAAAATGCGTGCCTGACATTCTTGACCCCAAGTTGGTTTCGACTGAATGAATTATAAGCGCCCATAAACTCACAAATATACGTGTAGCTCTCCTGACTGGCGACAGATCCTTGGTAGACGTCGTCGTCCACGAACTTACTCATTCTTGGTTTGGAAATGGCGTCACGTAAGACTTCTCCTTCGAATACAATAACACAAAGCTAACCCCAAGTTCCTTCAAAGTCACGCCAATCCCTCTCACTTCTGGCTCAACGAGGGATGGACAACGTATATTGAGCGCGTCCTCCAACAATTTCTTCACTCTCCAGCCGAGCGCGGTTTTTCATTTGTCATCGGCTCCAAGGCGCTGTACGACTCCTTGAAGGGCTATGAAAGCCGGCCAAAATATCAGAGACTGGTTATTAGTTTCGATGAGGGAGAGGATCCAGATGAAGCGTACAGCAGTATTCCATACGAGAAGGGTGCTAACTTCATCCTCCATCTTGGTCAGTTTTCATTCGATATCGTGTGTTGACTTACTTATTTATTATCATGTTTGATCCCTCGTTCGCAGAGCGCACTCTAGGTGGTTTGGATGTGTTCTTGCCATACGTCAGAGATTATGTCGACACCTTCATCGGGAAGAGCATAACCACTGCCCAATGGAAGGCCCATCTCTACAGCTACTGGGAAAAGCACGGTGGCGCCGAGAAGATAAAAGCTCTTGACAGTGTAAATTGGGATGCATGGCTCTACGGAGAGGGCGTTGAGTTGCCAGTGGAGATGGATTATGACCTCACGCTCGCAGAGACTGCTTATAAGTTGGCCAAGAGGTGGGATGCTGCACGCGAGACCGGTATCCCAAATCTGGACTTTAATGAGTCAGATTTGAAAGATTTCGACTCGAATCAAATCGGTTTGTGTTTCTCCCTGAAAGGATTTAACCACACTAACACTCACCCTCTTACTTCAGTGGTCTTCCTCGAAAAACTTGAATCCTATCCCTCCCTGCCATCTGATCTCACCCTCCACCTCGGAACCCTATACAAGCTATCCACGACGCCCAACGCGGAGATCCGTCTGCGATTCTACCAAGTTGCACTCTCTGACCCGTGCTCATCCGCCGCCAAGACCCTCGCTATCGATGCGGCGAAATGGGTCATTGGAGACGACGGCTCAGGTGTGGTGAAAGGGCGGATGAAATTCTGCAGGCCCGTACTGAGGGCCGTGACGAGGGTGGACAGGGATCTGGCGATTAGTAATTGGGAGAAGGCGAAGACGGAATTCCACCCTATTGCACGCAAGCTCATTGAGAAGGTAAAGTTGGTTGAAAAATGTTACCATTTTGTCGGGACTTATCTCACGTTGACAGGATATGGGAATCACATCGATCAAGTTGTAGAAGGGTGTAGCCTCCGTGTACCCAGTAAAATATTAACCACTTGACGGGAAAAAAGCCAAACTTTCAGATAGCGCAGCGCGTTCGAGGAGGAGATGAGTCGGATGGTGGCGGAGTATAGATCCTTGACACTACTCGACCCACTAGCCACCATGAGGAGTAAGTACTCGAGGTTCGTTGGGTTAGCTCCGCGGATGCAATCCAGTTCTTGCCGTGGTGTCTCATCTCACATCTCAAATGGACGAATGTTAAGCCTCCATCGTTCTTTGGCGATGCCAACCCTCGTGAAATTCGTCGCTTGCTCATTTTCCAGTCTCGACAATTTGACGCTGCTGTCCGTTCCCACCAAAACTATAAGGCGTCCGCGAGTAACCAAAATTTGCATGGACAACTGCGCAACCCTCGGGGACCTTGGTCCATTGCCCCTCGAGTTGTTCCAATGTGTAGCTGGGCGGGTTGCGCGTCTTCGTGGACGGGAAAGTCGATGTGGTAATAATACAGGGAGATTGGGGTAATAGAAACGCATATGATACAGCATGGCAAGAGATTAAAGACGACGTGAAAGAATTAGAGGTGTGGAATTGTGTTATCCAGGTCAACAGAACATTTTCGTATAAAATCGCGGGTCGTGGATCAACTCGATCGTGTCATTGACGAGTTTCATATCTAGGAAAGAAGAATTGACATAAAATAGAGGGCACAGTTAAAACATGACATACCAAGGTCCGATCCTATATTTATGCAAGCCAGCATCTGCACCGTTGTAGGGTCGATCACGCGTCCTATGATCTCGAGGTATGTCGATTCGATAGGTTCATTCTAGAAACAAAAAAGCAAGTTCACAGAACTCTCAAGGACAAAGATGTGGCAGAATGCACGTAGCTAGCCCTACTTACTTTAAGCACCAGCACATTCACCTGTCCACCATCGCTGGCCTCCACCGTGATACGATCTCCATCGACCTAAACACGAAAAACAAGACGCGTTGCATCAATAAAACAGCTTTCAGTCCAATTAGGGCTCGGGGCTCACTTGGAGTGCTTTACACGCCAAGCGAACGTGTTTCCCGACGTAATCTGCGAGCCGGGCTGAATTTACGCGTGGAGAGAGGTCCGGTTTGTTGTCAGAGCCTTCGGAGTACATGGTGGTTTGGGTTTCCAGACACGTTCAAGAACCTGAAGCGTCGCGGAAACATTGCGAACAAATAAGTGCAAATGATAATTGATCACCTCTAGGGATCAATGCGAAGCTCAAACCTGTCTTCCTACGTTATAATCAGTCTGCCGGCTCCGGGTTGGAGTCAAGTTCGTTTAGATGCCCTGCGCTCCCTTTGACCGAGGGCGATGCATGGTACAGTCGACTCCCTCATAACCCATACATCTAGTATGCCATAACCACCGCTAACTATGTATCTTTGCCTCTTTTGTGAATGCACATGCTCCCCCATACCCCATAATTTTGGGTGGCTACCAAACCCTAATTTTACACCAAAATCGCTCCCTCATACCCCATAACCCCTCATAACCCATAGCCTTGGCCATCCACCGAGGGGTATGACTGTATTGTTAATTTACCAGTTTCAGGGCCACTCTGTCGCGAGTCGTGCGACGATGATATCCACGGTGAAAGATGGAATCAAGAATTTCTCAAGAGTCTTATTGTTTCTCGGGCCGCGTAGCTACCTAGCTCTGTTCTTGTCTTGAGTACGGAGAAACAGTGACGTATGTACATGAGAGGTCGGGATTCACCGGTGTTTGGCACAACTGGGTCCAGGACACCCGTGCGTGAGAAGAATGACCTTGGGGCGATTGATAACGCGTGCAAAAAATCGTTCATTCGTACTGGAGATATCGTAAGGGCGTAGCAGTCAGTGGCGCAGACAACTTGAATATACGAAAAAGTCAACGAAACATGATACAGCCAACCCGGCAGAAACGCAAATCCTGGAGAGAATGATAGAAGAACGCAAACGTAGGATGGTAGGATACTTATGGTGGGTGGTAACAGGCAAAAGAGATGTTGATTCTAAAGACAAGACACGAGGCCGTGAGGGATTTGTGACTTGCTAAGTAACGAGAAGATGGAAGTTGGTAGCATAAGGGGTTGGTGGGAGAAGAGTAAAAAGGGTCATGAGAGGCGGCCCTGCTGCTGGGGGAGATTTAGTCCATGTGATGGGGCTCTGGATTTGTAGTCGCGGGGGCGGCGACACGGCTTTGAGAGCTTACATTGGCGAGAACGGGCTTGATGACGTTGAAGTAGGTCACTTGGGCGCCCTGTGGAGATAAATGGGGATAGGGTCAGTGGTGAGAAAATTGCCACAGCGACGCATAACGAGGGAGTCAAAGGGGACGTAGCACGACGCAAGAAGAAAAAAAAATATTGAGAGAACGACATACGCGGAATGCTGGGAGTTGGAGCCAGACGATGAAGAGGGACTTGAAGGCAAAGTACCAGGGGACATAGTAGAGGACGATGCGGAGGGCGAAGGATTCGAGGAAGTTGAAGAAGCCAAAGACTACCCAGTAGGTGAGCCATTGTACGTCATCGTGGGGCGATGGTGTTTCGATGGCCTTGAAGGAGAGGTACGCGGGTAGACCCCAACCTACGAGGTTTGAAATGGGAGCGGCAAGGGCGTTGAAGGTGTGGAGGAAGACAACAAAGACGAGGCCACCGATGACAGCGTAGGTCTTTGGGAGCTGTGTGCGCTGCTCGAGGGTGTTGAGGACGGGGTACTTTGTGAGCTGTGAAAAAGTGAGAGGGCTGGTCGTGCGACGGGAGGGAATGAGATACCTCTTTGTCGAGCTGGGCGTTGTAGTACTGAGCCTTGTTCTGTGCTTGAACGAAGATTGGGTGCTGCTGGACTCGTTGAGCGGCGGACATGATGATGGTGGTCGTGGTTTGGCTGTGGTTGAGTGAGAATTGGCGTTGATATCCGTTGATGACACGTGTTTGTTTCAATACGTCAGCAACGTTGTCTTCTCTCCACACCATAGCATCATGGACAATTACGCCAGCACCAGGGTATGTTCTTGCTCATAAACGACGACACTGACTATATGCGTGGTCTACAGGCCTTGCACCACTCCTTGCCAGCATTCAGCCCTATCGTCCCCACCGCCCTCCTGCCTTTCGTCGCCGCCCTCTTCCTCGTTCCCACATTCTCTCTTGCGTTCTACTTTTCGACGTATGCATCCCTTGCTTTTTCCCGACTATCGTGCACTCATCGTCTTATAGGCTTCCAAAGGATAAATTTGCACTCCGAGAACCACTCGTCGCAGTGTTAGCCAGTGTTCTTGGTGGCTTCGGCGTCGTCGCCCTTTTCTGCTCCGCCGGCGTATACGTGTAACCTAGTTATTCACCCGCCATCCATGCTTGCATGACGCACACTTTTTGCTGTATCAGCACCTCGCTCGCGCCCATCAAAATAGACAACCCTCACCGTGTAGAATACAGTCGAGCCTTCATCTGCACTCCGTAGCTGCAATTACACTTATTTTTCGCCATTGTGCAACCATGAGCACAATTCACATACCTGCATTTCCTTTGAATATGCCTCCATATGGCCACATGATGGGCACTTCTCAGACACCTATAATATGCTCAGCCAAGAGTATTCCTTCGAGGAACGCACAAAAATTGACGCACCAGGGTACCTTGATCGCCAATCTCGTGGTGCTTCGTCTGTGTTTTCCGTTTCTGCCGGAGTGCAGAAGGAAATGCCTCAGGATCAGACCGCGTCGTGATAATAACATTCTCGTATGCTGCAATCATCCGTTCCTGTCAATACCTAGTAGTAAATCACATCGGAGATCTACTCACAACCTGCCGGCTCTTCATGTCCACATTGTTCGCAAGCTACTATCGTGTCTCCGTCCCTGGGGAGGGAGAGCAACGTCCCACAATCAGGGCAGAACAAGAGGGATCCTGTGGTTGTTTCGCTATCAGCTATCTTTTCACTTCCTCAGTTCATAAAACAGAACTCCTGACCGACTTTGTGCGCGCTAGACGACATGACATACAACAATTGTTAGAATGAATTAGGCGCTTTCTGGATGAGAGGCATCTGGATTCTGCATCGACGTTTTCGCGATCACGTGCCATCAATATTGTGAAACAAAAAGGATACCCGAAACAGGCAAAAATGATCGGACGTTTCTTACAGGAGTGCGAAAACAAAAGTACAAGGGCGAGTCGCGACCTCATGGAATATGCCTTTGTTCTATTCTGGATCTTCACGAGAAGACAATAGGCTTCCTATCTATACTCCGCGAGATTGGATCGTCTGTGGGTCCAAGCCTTGAGATCCATATAACTTGCCGCGATGGCAAAGGGGATCCTTCAGACTGCTGTTCCTCACCACAGCTACCCTCGCCCACTCCCGAGTTCTTCGCCTTTCCTTTGTTCTTCTAAATCCCGCCTTTTATACACGCAGTGCGTGTGTCATTACCTCCCTCTACAACTCGGTTTCCATTAAGTATTATCGACTACACCTCCCACTAGTCGTCCACGACATCCTACGAACGCCCCAGACGCCACTCTAGAACTTGCTCGCATTCCTCACTGCTATCCCAGTTTTTGTTCAAATTCTTCAATTTTTTTTTGCTTATAATGCCTTCCCAATCCACCTCCATCGCCGCACCCACTCCTGTTCGCCCTTTCCCCTTCGTACCGTCATCCCTGACTTACACCCTCCGCCGTGCCAACGCATACTACGCCCACCTCGCGGCTATTATGTGTGCCTCCCGCCGTCCGACAGGGCATGCCCGCAAACGGGCCGCGGCTTTGGGGCTCACCATCGACATTGAGAATGCGCGCAATCTCGACCATAAGCAGGTCAGCGACATTCCTCTGCCCATACTCGACATCGTTTCCTCGTCCATTTCTCCTCAGCAGCGCAGCCACGCGTTGGCTAACGAGGTGAAGGAGTTGAAGTGCAATACTACTCGTCCTGTCCCCCACTGCAGCATCCCACAGGACGTCGTTAACAAGGAAGAGAGCAGCGCTTTGTCCTCGGTGTCGGTCTATTCGACTGCGTCGCTTAGCGAGCCCGAGGTAATTGTGAGGTCGCGCTGGTCCATGTCGACTGCCGATGAGGAAGAGGTCGATGTTGAACTGGAGGAGAATATTATTTACTCTTCGGATTATGAGGAGGGCATGGATCTGTCGAACTCTGCAGCTGAAGAGGAGGAGGACGATCTCTTTGAGGAGAAGCCTGTGGTTGGCGCCAGGGCTGATACTAGACTTGCACCTCGTCTTGACCTTCCTGTCGATGTCACCCGCTTTAGCTGGGGCTCTGCATTGACCTCCGACTATGCGTCGTCGTC
>Ga0307513_10002018_pt1 | contig 28576 bp, 31 predicted proteins | sample 15_EM_MG_FD_202174 | JGI IMG/M metagenome (GOLD analysis project Ga0307513, IMG submission 202174) | Populus trichocarpa ectomycorrhiza microbial communities from riparian zone in the Pacific Northwest, United States - 15_EM | ecosystem: Host-associated > Plants > Roots > Unclassified | place... | reverse complement strand
CGTGCCGTCCTACGCCGGTCCTCCTGTCACTGCCCGTCCAGGCGAAGTCGCCAGCACGCTCAGGCTATTGGGATACCTGGCGTTGGCCATCGCGTTGGTCATCTTCGATCACCGTGGCGGCTGGCTTTCGCAGTTCCGCGTGCAGGCCAACGTCGCCACCCAGCCTTTGTGGTGGCTGGCTGGGCTACCCGGACGGCTGGGCACGCGCATGCAGGACGATGCCGGCACCCGTACCCGCCTGACCACGGAAAACCGCAACCTGCGCAATGAGCTGCTGATCGCCAACGCGCGCCTGACCCGCCTGCAAACGGCCGCTGCCGACAATGCGCAACTGCGTGCGTTGCTGGGCGCCGCCGAAAGCCGCGGCCTGGACGTGCAGCTCGCTCCGATCCTCAACATCGACCTCGACCCGACCCGCCAGCGTCTGGTGCTGGATGCGGGCAGCAGCGATGGCGTGCATGTGGGCCAGGCGGTGATCGATGCCGGCGGTTTGATGGGACAGGTCATCGAAGCTACCCCGTCCCATTCCACCGTGCTGCTGCTGACCGACCCCGACCACGCGGTGCCCGTGGTGGTGGTGCGCAATGGCGTACGCCTGATCGTGTACGGCCGTGGCGATCATCTGGAACTGTCCGATGTGCCGCTCAATACCGACGTGAAGATCGGGGATGTCATCGTCAGCTCCGGGCTGGGCGGACGGTTTCCGGCCGGCTTTCCAGTGGGAACGGTGACCGGCCTGCGTCCCGACGACAGCCGCGCGTTCCTGGTCGGCGAACTCAGGCCCGCCGCGCAGCTCAATCGCGGGCGCGACGTACTCCTGCTGCGTTCGGCGCCGAAGGCGTTGATAAGGAATAGGGAATCGGCAATGGGCGAAGCCGCCGCGTCGAGCCCCTCTCCCGACGGGAGAGGGGTTGGGGAGAGGGTACGGGGTGAAGCGAATGCTGGTGCTGGCGTTGGAACGTCTTCGCCCGCGGTCGAAAATGCGAATGCACCGACGTCTGCAGCTTCCCGTGTAAACCGTACGCTCACCCCAACCCCTCTCAGCCCTGCACAACCCTACGGGGCGCCGGCGGGAGAGGGGCTTGAAACCAAGCCTGCAAACCCAGTCCCGGCAACTCCGCAGGAGCCCACCCGATGAGCCGGCCACGCAGGGGCTGGATCATGCCGGTGAGCATCATCATCGCGCTATTGCTGGGCTTGTTGCCTTTGCCTGGCCTGTTGCAGCCGCTGCGCCCTTATTGGCTGGCGCTGATCTTGGCTTATTGGGTCATCGAAGCGCCGGATAGCGCTGGGCTAGGTTTCGCTTTCACGGTCGGCATCATCGCCGACCTGATGTTCGGCGCGTTGCTCGGCGAACAGGCGCTGCGCCTGGTGATCATGACCTTCATCCTGCAGCGGTTCCGCGCGCGCCTGCGCTTCTTCCCGATGTCGCAGCAAGCGCTGGCGATCGGGGTGCTGCTGCTCAACGATCGGGTGGTGACCGGCGCCGTGCATCTGGCGCTAGGGGAGCCGGCGTTGCCCTGGAACTACTGGTGGGCGCCGGTGTTGGGCATGTTGCTGTGGCCGCCGCTGTTCGTGATGCTGGATGCGCTGCGCCTGGGCAAGCGCCAGTAATCATGCGGCCTGTCCGCCGACCGTCGAAGAATCCGCATGCGGAAGCCGAACAGTTCCGTCGCCGCGCGGCGCTCGGTTTCATCATGGTCGCGGTCGCGCTGCTGGGTTTGGCCGGGTGGTACTTCAAGCTGCAGGTGCTCGACCACACCGAGTACGCGACGCTGTCCGAGGCCAATCGCATCAAACCCAAACCGGTGGTGCCCGGCCGCGGCACCATCTTCGACCGCAAAGGCCGGCTGCTAGCAGAAAACGTGCCTGCGTTCCGGCTTGAGGTGATGCCGGAGAAGGCCGGCGATCCGAAAAAGCTGGTCGCTGAGCTGGGCAAGATTTTCGTTCTCACACCGGAAGACATCGAGCGTTTCGAGGCCACTCGCAAGGCGACCCGGGGGTTTCGGCCGATCACGCTGAAGTTGCGGGTCAGCGAGGAAGAGATGGCGCGTTTCGCGGTGGATCGCTGGCGCTTTCCCGGGGTGGAGCTTGAGCCCTATCTGACCCGTCGCTATCCCTATGGCGACTTGTTCGGGCATATCGTGGGTTACGTGGCGCGCATCGACGACAAGGACCTGGAAACCCTGGGTGAAGGCAACGCCGCCTTGACCCATATCGGCAAGACCGGCCTCGAGCGTTATTACGAGGACGTGCTGCGCGGCAAGATCGGCTACGAGCAGGTCGAAACCAATGTCGAGGGCCGTGCCCTGCGCACCGTGGGACGCGTGCCGGCCCAGGCGGGCTCGGACCTGCGGCTGAGCGTGGATGCCAATCTGCAACTTGCCATGGTGCAGGCTTTCGGCGAACTGGAGGGCTCGGCGGTCGCCCTGGACCCGCGTACCGGCGAAGTGCTGGCCATGGTCAGCCTGCCCAGTTACGACCCCAACCTGTTCGTCAACGGCATCTCGCACGCTGACTTCAACGCATTGAACAGCAACCCTTCGCGCCCGCAGTTCAACCGGCTGGTGCTGGGCGGGGTGGCGCCGGGTTCCACCATCAAACCGCTGACCGCGTTGGCCGGGCTGGACAGTGGTTTGCGCAGACCCGAAGACAAGGTCCTGTCTACTGGCATGTTCCGCCTGCCCGGCATGAAGGGCCGCGGCTGGGGCGATTCCCACCGCGGCGGCCACGGCTGGACCGATGCGCGCAAATCGATCGCCGACTCGGTCAATACCTATTACTACCGCCTGGCACTGGACATGGGCGTGGAACGCTACGACACGTATCTGAAGAAGTATGGTTTCGGCGCACCCACCGGGATCGACCTGATGGGCGAGATCGACGGGATCCTGCCGTCGCCGGCGGCCAAGCTGAAGCTCAACAAGGAGCGCTGGTATCCCGGCGATCTGGTCAACGCGTCCATCGGACAGGGCATGTGGAAGGTAACCCCGCTCCAGCTCGCGCGCGGCACCGCCGCACTGGCCGACCACGGCATGTTGCGTCGCCCCCATCTCGTCGCCGCGCAACGCAGCGGTTTCGATTCGCCCTGGCAATCGTTACCGCAACCGGCGCCCATCCGCATCACCGACCATCCTGAGAACCTGCGTGTGGTCCAGGAAGGCATGGAAATGACGGTCAACGGCCCCGGCGGCACCGCGCGCAGAGTCGCCCTCGGCGCGCCTTATCGTATGGCCGGTAAAACCGGCACCGCGCAGGTAGTCAACCGCAGCGCCTATGCGGTAGACCCTCGGTCACTGCCCATGCACAGGCGCCACCGCGCGCTGTTCATCGCTTATGCGCCGGCCGAAAACCCGACCATCGCCATTGCCATTGCGATTGAAGGCGGCGGCTTCGGTGCCGACACCGCCGCGCCGATCGCGCGCAAGGTCTTCGATGCGTGGCTGCTGGGCAAGATGCCGGAAGTGCCGGAGACGGAGAAGGCAGAACCGGGAACGGTCGCAACTGCCTCGAGCCCCTCCGCCCCCGGGGTTGGAGTGAGGGTAGGGGATGAGGCGAATGCAGGCACTCGCGTCGTACCCAACTCGCCCGCGCTCGAAAACGTCAATGCAACAACCTCGGCCGCTCCACGTGTAAACCGTACCCTCACCCCAACCCCTCTCAGCCCTGCACACCCCTCCGGGGCGGCGCCGGGAGAGGGGCTTAAGCCCAAGCCGCAGGAGCCCCAGCCATGAGCGAGATCCTGCGCTGGCTGACAGATCTGGTCCGTTATTTCCTGCGGACCCTGGATTGGCCGCTACTGTTGGCGCTCAGCGCGTTAATGGGTATCGGTCTGGCTGTGCTGTACAGCGCCGGTGGCGAAACACAGGGCACTCGGCTGATGCTGGCGCAGGGCGCGCGTTTTGTGGTCGGCTTGGCGGCGATGTGGGGCCTGTCGCGGGTGACGCCGACGCGCTTGCGCGCATGGACACCAGGCATTTTTCTGGTCTCGTTGCTGCCGTTGATCCTGGTGTTGTTCATCGGCAGCGGCAAGCACGGCAATCACTGGATCGACCTGAAGCTGTTCTATTTCCAGCCCTCGGAACTGATGAAGCTCAGTTTGCCGATGATGATGGCCTGGTTTCTGCACCGCGAACCGTTACCACCGCGCTTGCGCACCGTGCTGGCGGCAGGGTTGCTGGTCGGCGTGCCGACCGGACTGATCCTGCTGCAGCCCGATTTCGGTACCGGCATGCTGGTTGCGGCCAGCGGTGTATTCGCACTGCTGCTCGCCGGATTGCCATGGTGGTGGGTGGGCGTGGCAGTAGGCGGGGTGTCGGCTGCGGCGCCGGTGGCATGGCTGTGGTTCCTGCGTCCTTATCAAAAGGATCGCATCCTGACCTTCCTCAATCCCGAGAACGATCCGCTGGGCACCGGTTGGAACATCATCCAGTCCAAGATCGCCATCGGCGGCGGCGGCATGACCGGAAAGGGCTGGGGCGAGGGCACCCAGTCGCACCTCAACTTCCTGCCCGAGCACACCACCGACTTCATCTTCGCGGTGCTGTCCGAGGAGTTCGGCTGGATCGGCGTGGCCGTAGTGCTGGCGCTGTACCTGTTCGTGATCGGTCGTTGCCTGTGGATCGCCATCGATGCGCGGGATACCTATTCGCGCTTGATCGCCGGCACCATCGGGCTTTCGTTCTTTGTCTATGTGATCGTGAACGGTGGCATGATTTCCGGCCTGTTGCCGGTCGTGGGCGTGCCGATGCCGTTGCTGAGTTACGGCGGGACCTCGGCGGTATCGCTGCTGGCCGGGTTGGGATTGGTGATGTCGGTCCGTGCGCATCGTCCGGTGCACGGATATTGAGTAAGCACCTATCCACCGATGGATGCATCCATTGATGAATAGGTGAAAGCGCCGCCACTGTTTTCCCCCCTTTGAAAAAGGGAGCTACGACGGATTTGCTTTTGATCTTGCTTGTTGATGAGCAACCAGCAAACAGAACCACATCAGGAGCAAGAGCAAATCCCCCTCAGTCCCCCTTTCCAAAGGGGGAGGTCTTGCAGGACCGCCGCTGCGAGAAGAAGTTGCTCTCGCACTATTCACTCTTCCTCGCAACACGCATGCTACCCTCGGCGCCGATGACCCGAACCGCTCTTTTCTGTCTGTTTACCCTTGGCCTCGTAGCATGCGCGACGCCGGTGAAGTCTCCGACGCCGGCGCAGCAAACGGCCGCCGAGCCGGTGACGCCCAACTCCGCGAAAGGCCTTGCGGAGGCTTCCGTGGAAGCCCTGCCGGCCAATGCGCCTATCGATCCGATTCCTGTCCCTTTCGAGGTCGCGCGAGCCGATTTCGTGCGCGATACCGCGGCCAAATACGGCATCGCGCCCGCCACGATCGAAGCCACGCTGTCGCAGGCGCAGTTCCTCGACAACGTGGTGTCGTTGATGTCGCGACCGGCCGAGCGGACCAAGACTTGGGCCGAATACCGCCCCAATTTCATTACCGAATCGCGCATCGAGGGCGGGCGCGCCTTCCTCGCCACACATCGCGATGAATTGCAGCGCGTGCAGGCGCGCACCGGTGTGCCTGCCGAGATCATCGTCTCCATCATCGGCGTGGAAACCAGCTACGGCGGGTTCACCGGCAACACGCGGGTGATCGATGCCTTGTACACGCTCGCGTTCCGCTATCCGCGCAGCGGCAATCCCGGGCGCGCGGCCTATGAATACAAGCGCGAGCAGTTCTTCCGCGACGAACTGGCGCAGCTGTTCGCGCTCGGCCGCGAGGAAAACCTGGATATCGCCAGCCTGACCGGCAGCTATGCCGGCGCGATGGGCCTTGGCCAGTTCATGCCCTCCAGCTATCGCGAATTCGCGGTGGACGGCAATGGCGACGGCCGCCGCGACCTGTTCAACAGTTACGACGACGTGTTTTCCTCCATCGCCAACTATTTCCTGAAGAAGGGCGGCGAACGCGGCGGTTGGGTGCGCGATGGCGCGATCGTCGCACGCGCGGAACTGCAGCCGGGTTACGCTGAGTTCAATCCCGAGAGCTGGACGCCCGACTACACGCTGGCCGACCTAGCCCAGCGCGGATACCGTCCGCTGGATCCGGTTGCGCCCGATGCCACCGCCACCCTGGTCTCGCTGGAAGGCAGCGCCGGCAAGCAGTACTGGCTGGGCTTCCAGAACTATTACGCCATCACCCGCTATAACAATTCCAAGATGTACGCGATGGCGGTCTACCAGCTGTCGCAAGCCATCGCCGGCAAAGAGATTCCACCGGCATGAGGTGGCTGGCGCTGCCGTTGATGGCGCTCACGCTTGCGGCTTGCAGCAGCGCACCGAAGAAGTCTTCTCCTCCGCCCTCGTCGGCCGACGCCGGCCGGCGCGCGCAACTCCCGGTGCCGGCGCAAGCGAACGCTGCGGGCTGCACGCAGAAGTACTCGCCGGCACAGGAAGACCTGAGCAAACGTGGCGACTACCAGGCCGGCGGGCTGTATGCGCCGCATGTCCCCGATACCACGCCCGACCACGTTCCCGATGTGGATTGCATCGCCGAGCCGCTGGTCACCAGCGAGCCGCGTTCGGCCATCGGCAACCGCTCTCCCTACAGCGTGCTGGGCAAGAAGTACGAAGTGATGCAGCGTGTCGACGGTTACGTGGAGCGCGGCACCGCGTCGTACTACGGCAACAAGTTCCACGGCCGTCGCACTTCCAATCAGGAGGTGTACGACATGTACGCCTTCACCGCCGCGCACAAAACCCTGCCTCTGCCGAGCTTCGCACGCGTCACCAACCTGGACAACGGCAAATCGGTGGTAGTGCGCGTCAACGATCGCGGACCCTTCCACGATGGCCGCGTCATCGACCTTAGCTATGCCGCTGCGGTCAAGCTGGGCATCACCCAGCGGGGAACTGGCAATGTGGAAGTACGCGCGCTGACCAGCGCCGATCAGGGCAGCATGCTGGCATCCGCTCCCGCTGCGGTGAAGACCACGATCGCCACCGGCGTACCCGCGCGTATAGCCACCGGCAAACCGACACCGATGGACGAACTAGTCGACAATTTGCCCAAGCAAGCGCTGGCGACCGCAACCGACGACGATGCGCCGTCCGATCCTTCGCAGCCATGGCGCTATCATGTCACCCCGCAGTTGGACAAAAAACCCACTGCCGACGAATTCGACGCCTGGATGAGCTCACGCGGCGTGCGCGTCGCCACCGGCAAGCCCGCTGCGGTGGAGAACCGGCCCGTATCTGCCGTGCCCACTGCGGTGGAAGCGGCACGTGCCGCGCCGCTGTCCGCTGCCGCGCGCCCGGCCTCGATGCCGACGCGTTCCAATGGAGACGTGCAGCTGCAGGTGGCCAGTTTCGCCAGCCGCGAGAACGCCGACCGCGCCTTGGCCAGATTGAGCGCCGCCGGCATCGCCCGCGCCAGCCTGAGCGATGTCGCCAGCAATGGCCGTACTCTCTGGCGTTTGCGCGTAGACGCCGCCGACCAGGCGGCCGCCACGGAACTTGCCGGTCGTATCGCAGGCCTGGGGTTTGGCCAGCCGCAGGTTGTTCGCGAATAGCCGTCCAAACGGGCGTGTTCGCTGTTGCGGACCGCCTACCCAGCACCGACACCTCAAGCTTCAACCCGTACAATTTCCTTTTTTCATCGGCCCCGGCCTTCCTGGAGTTAGCAGCAAATGAAGTTCCGTTTCGCAATCGCCGCGCTGGCCACCGTTACGGTCGGCCTGGCTTTCGCCCAGACTCCCGCGCCCCAGCCCGTACCGCAACCTGCCGCACCCGCGGCGGCCACGGCGCCAGTGGCCGTCCCGCCTGCCCCCAAGCCTGCGGGAACCGCCTGGGTGCTGATGGACTACACCACCGGTCAGGTGTTGGCGGGAGAGAACTATAGCGAACGCGTGGAGCCGGCCAGCATCACCAAGGTGATGACCTCTTACACGCTGGCCGCCGAACAGAAGAACGGCAAGATCAAGCCCGACGACCCGGTCATGCTGAGCGAACGCGCCTGGCGCGAGGGCGGCGCGGGCACCGACGGCAGCTATAGCGGCTTCGCCGTCAACCAGACCGCCAAGCTCGTCGATATGGAAAAAGGCATGGCGGTGCAATCGGGCAACGATGCGGCTATCGCATTGGCCGAACACGCCGCCGGCAGCGAGGAAGCCTTCGCTGCGCTGATGAACAATTACGCCGCCAAGATCGGTATGAAGGGCTCGCACTTCGTCAATGCGCATGGCCTGTCGGCGCCGGAGCACTATTCCACCGCCTACGATCTGGCGTTGCTGGGGCAGGCATTGATCCGCGACTATCCGGACACCTACGCCTTCAACAAGATCAAGGAATTCACGGTAGGCACCATCACTCAGCCCAACCGCAACCTGCTGCTATGGCGCGACTCGGCGGTGGACGGCATCAAGACCGGCCACCATTCGGGCGCGGGCTATTGCCTGATGAGTTCGGCCAAGCGCGGCGACCAGCGCCTGATCGCGGTGGTGATGGGCTCTACTTCGGAAAAGCAGCGCGCCGACGACAGCATGGCGCTGTTGAACTGGGGCTTCCGCTTCTTCGAAACCCATCGCCTGTACGAATCCGGCAAGGTCATCGCCCAGCAGCGCGTCTGGAAAGGCACTACCAAGCAGGTGCAGCTGGGCGTCGCGCAACCGTTGTTGGTGGGTGTGCCGCGCGGCCGCTATGCGGACTTGAAGCCTTCCATGGACGTGCCCAAGGTATTGGTGGCGCCGTTCAAGAAAGGCCAGGCCGTCGGCACGGTCAAGGTCAGTCTGGACGGCAAGCTGGTGGCGCAGGCGCCGCTGGTCGCGCTCAACGAAGTGGAAGAAGGCGGATTCTTCCGCCGCCTGTGGGACAGCTTCTGGATGTGGTGGGAGTCGGAGTGATCCGCCTGCCATGACCCATGGAAAGCCGGCGCAAGCCGGCTTTTCTCGTTTCTGGGACCACAGTTTTTCCGCGACGTGGCCGAGGTGGCCAGGAACCCGCGTTCCTACGACTGTTCCGGTGCTGATTACGGACCGATGTCCGGCGCGGGCGTCCGCAGCGCCGACTTCGGCGTTCATGCATTCTTCTTTGGGGAAGGTTAGATGACTATCAATATTTCCAGGCACGCGGCCCTGGCCGCAGGCGTGTTCGGTTTGGCCCTGGCCGCAGCTTCGGCGCCGGCGCTGGCGCAACGCCAGAGCGCGCAGGAGCAGCGCAAAGAACAGACCGCGCAAATTCCGACCTGTGCCAAACGCCTCGGCACCATCTCTGTGATCGAGCCGGAAGATGCGACCAACTGGTGGAGCGGGCAGCAGTTGCCAGCGCCGTCCAAGCTGATCAAGGTCTTCGTCACCAAGTCGCGCTGCTTCACCCTGGTCGACCGCGGCGCCGGCATGAACGCGGCCATGGGCGAACGCGCGCTGGCCTCCAGCGGCGAATTGCGTGGCCGTTCCAACATCGGCAAGGGCCAGATCAAGGCGGCCGATTATGTGCTGGTGCCGGATCTGATCGCGCAGAACAACGACGCCGGCGGCAATGCGATCGGCGGGTTGCTCGGCGGCCTGATCGGCGGTGATGTTGGCCGAATCGCGGGCGGCTTGAATTTCAAGAAGAAGACCGCCGATGTGGTCCTGACCGTCACCGATGTGCGCTCGTCCGAGCAAGTGGCCATGGCCGAGGGCAACGCCAAAAAGACCGATATCGGCTGGGGCGCCAGCGCTGGGTTGTTCGGTGGTAGCGGTTGGGGCGAGGCGGGCGCTTCCGGATACGCCAACACCGAGCTGGGCCAGGTCATCACTCTGGCTTATCTGCAGGCTTATACCGACATCATCAGCCAGCTGGGCGGCTTGCCGGACAATGCGTCCGCAGCCAACGTCACCCAAGCGCTCACGGTTACCAGGGCCGCGCGCCTGCTGGCCAATTCCAAGGGCACCGGAAAGGCTGTGCGCACGTTGGACCCGGGCATGATGCTGTACCCGACCGGCAACAAGGACGGGATGATGTGGGAAGTGGAAGACGAGCTGGGCAATAAGGGCTGGGTCAATTCCACCATGACCGAGCTGTCGCGCTGAATCAAATGAGAGAAGGCGGTTTCTTCCGCCGCTCGCAGGACGGCTGCATGTCTATGAAAAAGGCCGGCGTTTGCCGACCTTTTTCGAACCATCGATCAGGAAAAATGGGCTGAGCCTATTGCAGAGTAAAACTGTACAAAACACCATCTTTGAAATGGATGTACAACTTCTCTGCCGGCCGCCCAGAACCATTCTTTTCGGAGTTTGCTAGATCTCCTGCAGTATTTGCCTTGGTTTCCGCCATTTCGACTGCATTACCTGCAGTGCTAGTACCGCCACGACCTCCACTTAGCCCCGACACTGCCGATAGTTTGTCTTTGGCTTTGTTGAAGAGACCTCTTGCGCCTTCCTCACTTCGCTTATAGGTCCAGTCCTCATAATCCCCATTTTCATCGGAGCGCGTGTCCACTTCATGAGGCCTGCCGAATTTCTGCTTGACATCGTCTGGCGTGGTCTTGCCTTTTACAAGGTTCGCCCGAATGTACTGGCGATCGTATTTCTGAGTAACGCTGGGCTCTTTGGCATTGATTAGTGGGGTGGCGACCACCAAGCCAACGAATACGGCGAATAGGATGGGCAAGCGTTTGCTGAGAGAGGCTGCGTAATTTCCATTCATTTGATAGTTCCTTCCTTAATAAGGTCGAGTATATTTTTGCATTCGGTACAACGTGGCCCTGAAATGCTGATCCGGTTTGACTTTCAGGCTTGGCTGACTACGGCTCCTTTGGTGGTGTAGCAAATGCGATAGTCGTGAATATATGCAAATGGAACTGTGATGTTTTCCCTGGTCTCACATTTTCTTGGCCTGCCGTACGTTTCCAACCATAAAGAGTCCCAATACTCACCGCAATCTTTCATACTTGTATTTTCGCTTTTGTGCCATAAGTCATCGTCATGGAAATCAAATCTGACAACCCCGACCACGGCTTCCAGTTCCCCGGCACCTTCGAGCTCAGCGCCATGGGTTCGGCCGACAGCGGGCTGGAAACCGAACTGCCGCGTCTGCTGATTGCCGCCGGTATCGAAGTACTGGAGGAAAGCATCAGCTGGAAGCATTCCTCCAACGGCAAATACGTCTCGGTGCGCATCGGCTTCCGTGCCGATGATCGCGCCCAGTACGACGCCGCCCACCACGCATTGCGCGCGCACCCGGAAGTGAAGTGGACGATATGACCGCGTTGCCGGCCTGCGTGCGCGAGCTCGGCCGCCAGTCCTACGAACCGGTACGGCGCGCGATGCAGCGCTTCACTGACGCGCGCAGTGAAACCACCGACGACGAAATCTGGCTGGTGGAGCACGAACCAGTGTTCACCCTGGGCCAGGCCGGCAAGCCGGAACACGTGCTGGCCGCCGGCGATATCCCCGTCATCCATGTGGACCGCGGCGGTCAAGTGACCTACCACGGACCCGGGCAGATCGTGGCCTATCCGTTGTTCGACCTGAAACGCATGAAGGTCGGCGTGCGCGAATACGTCCACCGAATCGAACAGGCCATCATCGACACCGCAGCAGAATGGAACATCCACGCAGAGCGCAAGGAAGGCGCACCCGGTGTCTATGTCGCCGGCGCCAAAGTCGCAGCGCTCGGGATCCGCGTGCGCCGCGGATGCACCTTCCATGGCCTGGCATTCAACATCGGCATGGACCTGGAGCCGTTCCATCGCATCAATCCCTGCGGTTACCAGGGCCTGGAAGTCACCGCGCTGTCCGATCTGGGCGGGCCGTCCAGCATGGACGCGGTCAAACCGGTGTTGCTGGAGAATCTGGCCCGACAGTTCGGACTTCGACTGCGGACCGAGGCGGAACTGCCGGACCTGTCGCGGGCCGCATAAACGCCCGTTCATGATTTTCGGGACAACCCGCGAACCGGACATGAGCTGTAGCGCGGGTTTCACTACCCAGTAACCGTGTCTTCTGTATCCAAGCACTATCTGAAGCGAAAGGTGAGTGCCATGTCCATCGTCAACGCATTGGCTGGAATCGCAGTTAAGGACATCGATGCGGCCGTGGTCTGGTACGAACAGATCCTGGGGCCGGCGTCGCGTCCTATGGACGAAGTGGCCGAATGGCAGCTTCCCAACGGCGGTTGCGTCCAGGTCTTCGAGGACGGCATTCGCGCAGGCTTGTCGTCGGTGACGCTGGTGGTGGAGGATCTGGATCGCGAAATCGCCGGCCTGGAATCCAAAGGCATACGTATCGGCGAGAAATCCAGATCCGATCTGGTGGACGTGGCGATCGTGCAGGACCAGGACGGCAACCAGGTCGTGTTCGCGCATGCCAAGAGCGATGCGCTTGTAAGCTGAACGGCGTTGGGCCTTGGTTTTTTCAGGCCGCTGCAGAGCCCACCGCTGACCTGCCGAGTCCCGCGACCGGCCTGCCTTTACAATAAGCGCATGCCCGTCGCGCCTCTTTCCACCGATTCCCTGCGCCTGTCCGTCGCCCCGATGATGGACTGGACCGACAGCCACTGCCGTGTGTTCCATCGGTTGCTGGCGCCGCGCGCGCGTCTGTATACCGAGATGGTGCACGCCAATGCGGTGTTGCAGGGCGATCGCGCACGGCTGCTGGCACGCGACCCGGTCGAAAACCCGGTGGCCCTGCAATTGGGCGGCAGCGACCCTGCATTGCTGGCTGGCGCCGCGCGAGTGGGGCAGGAACATGGGTTCGACGAGATCAACCTCAACGTCGGCTGCCCCTCCGACCGCGTGCAGGCCGGTCGTTTCGGCGCCTGCCTGATGAAAGAGCCCACGCTGGTCGCCGACAGCGTATCGGCCATGGCCGCGGCTGTGGACATTCCAGTCACCGTGAAGTGCCGGCTGGGCGTGGACGAGGAAAACGACTACGACCGTTTCGCCGGCTTCATCGATACCGTGGCCAGCGCGGGTTGCCGCATCTTCTTCGTGCACGCACGCAACGCGTGGCTGAAGGGCCTTTCGCCCAAGCAAAATCGCGAAGTGCCGCCGCTGCGCTACGACTGGGCATACCGGATTAAGCGTGAGCGCCCGGATCTCATCATTGCGGTCAATGGCGGTATCGCGACCGTGGAAGATTCGCTGCTGCATCTGCAGCACACCGATGGAGTGATGCTGGGCCGCGCGGCCTATCACGATCCCTATCTGCTGCATCGCTTGGATGCGGCTCTGTCCGGCGGGGAAACGCTGCCGCGCGCACAACTGCTGCGCGCAATGCGCCCTTACGTAGAGAGCAGGCTCGATCAGGGCCTGGCGCTGAAGCACATCGCGCGGCATCTGCTGGGATTGTTCCATGGACAACCCGGCGGCCGCGCATTCCGGCAGGTGCTGAGCGAAGGCGCGCATCGCAATGGCGCGGATTGGGCGCTGGTAGAGCGTGCCATCGCGGCGACCGAATCTCGGCTGCAGTCGGCGGCGTGATCGCCCGCAGGGCTTTCGCTGTCCGCAGGGACTTCGAGCTGGGACTTCAATTGGGCGGGCAGTACGTACTATGATCGGAGCAGAAGCCAGGAGGCCAGGCCATGACGGAATACAGCCATACGCTACTCGTCCGGGGACGCTATCAGATCGTCGCCCTTACCGATGAAGCGCAATTCGATCCGGCGGAGGTAACCGGCTACGCCGTTTTGTCGTCGGCAGGCGCCAAACTGCGGCATGAGGTCAGCCTTGAAGACGCGCGCGATTGGGCGGACCGGCTGATCGAGGAAGAAAGCGCGCAGCGCAGCGGTTCGCCGGCAGCGGTCAAGCCGGCCAAGCGCCGGCGCTAAGCTCGCAGGCCCAAGGAAGAAAGAACACGACAAGGAGTTGCAGGTGGACAGTAAAAAGCTCGTTTTCGCGTTGGTCGCCTTGCTGGCGCTCCTGCTGGCCGGGCTGTATCTGTCCGGCTATTTGGCGCTGCTGCTGCTCAAGCTGGACGCGGGCCTGTTGAAGTGGAATACCTACCTCGACTACTGGAAAGCATTGGACCTGCCCCAGGTGCAGCGTTACGCGGGCAAGATCAAAGTGGCCGGCTACCTGGGTTTCGGTTTGCCCCTGCTGGTGTGGCTGGCACTGCTGGTTCTGGTGTTCAAGCCCGCCAAGCAATCGATGCACGGCGACGCGCGTTTCGCCGGTGCGGGCGACCTGGCCAAGCATGGCCTGTTCAAGCAGTCCGACAACGGCATCGTGGTCGGCAAGTTCAACGGCAAGCTGGTGCGCCTGAGCGGGCAGCAGTTCGTGATCCTGGCCGCGCCTACGCGCTCCGGCAAGGGCGTGGGCATCGTCATCCCCAACCTGCTGGACTACCAGGAATCGATGGTGGTGCTGGACATCAAACAGGAGAACTTCGACCTGACCAGCGGTTGGCGTGCCAGCCAGGGCCAGGAAATCTATCTGTTCAATCCTTTCGCCGAAGATCGCCGCACGCACCGCTGGAACCCACTGAGCTACGTCTCGCAGGACCCGGCCTTCCGTATCTCCGATCTGCAGAGCATCGCCGCCATGCTGTATCCGGATGGCTCGGACGACCAGAAGTTCTGGGTCAGCCAGGCGCGTAATGCATTCACCGCCTTCGCTCTGTATCTGTTCGAGAATTTCGATGAGCAGCACGGGCAGGGATATCCCAAGGAATTCCTGTCCTTTCCGACGCTGGGCGGCATCTACCGCTTGTCCTCCGGCGATGGCAGCGAGTTAAAGGCCTATCTGCAGAAGCTGTCGAAACAGCCGTTCCTGAGTAATCATGCCAAGACCGCTTTCGCCAACATGCTGTCGCAGGCAGAGGAAACCTTCGCCTCCATCCTGGGCACCTTCAAAGAGCCGCTCAACGCTTTCATCAACCCGGTGCTGGACGCTGCCACCAGCGCCAACGACTTCCTGCTCACCGACGTGCGCAAGAAGAAGATGACCATCTACATCGGCATCCAGCCCAACAAGCTGGCCGAGAGCCGGCTCATCGTGAACCTGTTCTTCAACCAGATCATCAACCTCAACACCAAGGAATTGCCGCAGAGCAACCCCGAACTCAAGCATCAGTGCCTGTTGCTGATGGACGAATTCACCGCCATCGGCAAGGTCGAGATTATCGCCTCGGCGGTTTCCTATATGGCCGGCTACAACATCCGCCTGCTGCCCATCATCCAGAGCATGTCGCAGCTCGATGCCACCTACGGCAAGGACGTCTCGCGCACCATCATCACCAACCATGCGCTGCAGATCATCTACGCCCCGCGCGAACAGCAGGACGCCAACGACTATTCCGACATGCTGGGCTACACCACAGTGCGCAAACGCAACCGCTCACAGTCGCACGGCGCGCAGGGCAGCGTGTCGTTCAGCGAGTCGGAAGAAAAGCGTGCGCTGATGCTGCCGCAGGAACTGAAGGCGATGGGATTCGACAAGGAGGTGTTCCTGTACGAAGGCATCCCGCATCCGGTGAAATGCGACAAGATCAAGTACTACCAGGACAGCTATTTCACCCAGCGTCTGATGCCCAAGGTGACTGTTCCCACACTCCGTTTTTGAAGGATTGCGCGCGGGAGGCGCGTGGCCTGGCCCGCAACGGCTTTGCGTTTACGTTAAGGTAACGTTGCCGATATGCAAGCTCCCATGAAAACCAATGCCGTGATCCGCCCGGCCCGCCTGGCCGATGCCGCCGACCTGTCGGCGTTGATGCGCCGGACTTTCGTCGCGGCCAATGGCCATTGCAGCAGTCCGGAGAACGTGGCCGATTTCCTGGATGCGGCCTATACGTCTGCGTTGCAGGCGCGCGAAATACGCGACCCGGATACGCTCACGGTGATTGTGGAGCAGGATGGGCAATGGGCTGGCTTCGCACAGCTGCGTTGGGGTTCCACGCCACCGCCGGTAGTGGGTTTGCTGCCGACGGTGGAATTGGGCCGCATCTATCTGGACTCAGCCTTCCATGGTCGCGGCCTTGCCGCGCAACTGGTCGCCAATCTGCTGGCGGCCGCCAGCCTACGCGGTTCGCGCTCGGTATGGCTCAACGTGTGGCAGGAAGCGGCGCAAGCGATCCGCTTCTACCAGAAGCACGGTTTCGAAATCATGGGAAGTTCTCTGTTCAAGGTAGGCGATGACGTCAAGGACGACTGGGTGATGATGCAGGCGCTGCCGACCGCGTAGATGGCGACCGTTGAGACGCCATGATGGCGTCGCGCAGTTGCGTGGTTTTTACGGTGCGGGCGAACGCGAGCCCATCTGCGTGCCTGCTGATGCCGAGTTGCGCATAAGCGTCGACAAGCGAAGGGAACACGCGGCTCGCGGCATAGCGCCGATACAGCACCGAGAAAGTGTCGTTGCCCGCCACGCGATCCAGCGCCGAAACGAAATCCTGCGGCGCCAGCGAATCGGTGCCGTGCAGGCAGCAATCGGCATAACGGTCGAGAATGACATCGAGGGTGGTGCCGGAGTCGCGACGCAAGGCCAGATCGGCTTCCAGCCAATACGCGGCGCCGGCCCAGTACACGCGCATGGTGCCGCCGCGTCCACGGCCCATCGCATCCAAACGCGCGCCGGTAGAGGCGGCCTCGCCCCGGCCGAAACCGGCGTCCAGGCGTCGCCAGGCCTCTTCGGCGTCCAGCATGCCCGCGCGGGCGCGCGACACGTTCTGGTAATAGCTCGCCAGCCCTTCCGCCAGCCAGCGCCCGCTATCGCCGAGGTAGGGATGAAACAGGTGCGAGAGTTCGTGCACCGCTGTCCAGTCCGCGCGCAGCTGTTCGTAGCTCGCATCGCGGCGCACGTAAAGCAGCACGCCGGTTTCGCCGCGACGACGCGTCTGTCCCCAGGGCACGGGACTATCGTCGTCGCTGTCGGTTTCCTCGATACGCACGTAGGCATCGCGCAGCGGATATCGGCCCGACTGCGTTTTGGTGGTCTCGGCGGCTTCTTGGATCCAGCGTTGCAGCATCCGCCCGCGCGCAGGATCGCTCACATCCACGATCTCCACGCGCAGGCGCGTATCGCCGGCTTGCAGCACGCGCGATTCGGTGGCGGCCAGGCACAGGGTCGGCAGTAGCGACAGCAGCAGGAAGAAAATGCGCATGGACCATTGGACGCGCAGGGACGGGCAAGGTTCCGTGAAAGCCGCGCCGCGCCGTCGCGGGATGCACTCTCCCGCGAATCCGGGCTAATCCGGCACGGCCGCGCTGCGTAGACTGGCCGCCTTCATTCCTTCGGCAGCACTAATCCCATGAGCGATACCCTTTCCATGTACCAAGCCACCGTACCGGTCAGCCAGCGCGCGCTGCGCAATCTGCGCCAGTTGCTGGTCAAGGGCGAGTCCCATGCGCAGGCGCAGGGCTATGATCCCAATGTGTTGTTGCAGACGCGGCTGTATCCGGACATGTTCCCGCTGCTACGCCAGGTGCAGATCGCCACCGACGGCGTCAAGAACGCCGCCGCACGGCTGAGGGGCGTAGAAGCGCTGCGTTTCGAAGACGACGAAACCACGTTCGCCCAGCTTTACGATCGGCTGGATCGTGCCATCGAATACCTGGGCACTTTCACGCCCGAACAGTTCGTGGGCAGCGAAGCGCGGCCGATCTCGGTGCCGCGCCGCAACAAGGAGCCGCTCAGCTTCGATGGCCGCACCTATTTGTTGAGCTTCGTCACTCCCAACCTGTATTTCCACGTCGCCACCGCTTACGCGATCATGCGCCATGCCGGCGTGCCGCTGGGCAAGGCGGCCTATCTTGGTGGAAGCTGACCTCGGCGGAAGCTGACACTTCCGGGCGCATCTAAAACACCGCCGCCGCCCATAGCGGCGCCGGGTCGGTCCAGCTCTTGCGCGCGTCGAGGAAACCGAGCTCCAGCAACACGGCCGCGCCGATGACTTCGGCTCCTTGTTGCCGGGTCAAGGCGAGCGCCGCTTTCAAGGTGCCGCCGGTGGCCAGCACGTCGTCGACCACGATCACGCGCGCGCCGTGCGGCAATGCATCGGTGTGAATATGCAAACGGTCGCTGCCGTATTCCAGCGCGTATTCCAGCGATAGCGTGCGCGCAGGCAATTTTCCGGGTTTGCGCGCCGGCACGAAGCCGGCACCCAATTCCAGCGCCAAAGCGGCGCCGAGAATGAAACCGCGCGATTCTATGCCGACGACGGCATCCAGATTCTCTCCGCGCCAGGGCGCGGCCATTTCTCCGATCGCGGCGGCGAAGGCATCGGCGTCGGCCAACACCGGTGTGATGTCCTTGAACAGGATGCCGGGCCGGGGGAAGTCGGGAACATCGCGGAGCAGTCTTTGCCAGGAAGACATCGGAAGGTCGGTCCTTTAGGGTGGCAGACGATGCTAAACCGTCGGCGCGCCGTTTTCGCTTTCCCGGGCCGACGCTCACGCCGGATTGACCTTTCGGGTCGCAAACTTCCGTCACCGCCACGCCGGAGGCCAGAGCCATGAAACATGCGTGCCTTGCCGTCTCTTTATCCGTGTTGATGCTGCTGTCGGCCTGCAGCAACGGCCATACCCAAACAGCGACCGGGCAGGATACGGGGCCCTCGCCGGTGCTGCGCGAACCCAAGAGCTCGCTGATTCCCACCATAGATATTGCCCCGGCCGTGAGCTGGCCGGCGCAGGGGAAACCGCTGGCGGCCCAGGATTTCGCAGTCAACGCGTTCGCCAGCGGCCTGGATCATCCGCGCACGGTGTATGTACTGCCTAATGGCGATGTACTGGTCGCCGAAACCAATGCGCCGCCCAAGCCCGACGATGGCAAGGGCATCAAAGGCGCGATAATGAAATCGGCAATGAAAAAAGCCGGGGCCGGCGTGCCCAGCGCCAACCGCATCACCCTGCTGCGCGATGCCGATGGTGATGGCATGGCGGAAACGCGCAGCGTTTTTCTGCAGAACCTGAATTCCCCATTCGGCATCGCCTTGGTCGGCGAAACCCTGTACGTGGCCAACACCGATGCGGTGGTAAGTTTTCCCTATCGCAAGGGCGAAACGACCATCTCCGCCGCGCCGACGAAAGTCGCGGATCTGCCCGCAGGCACCCTCAACCATCACTGGACCAAGAGCCTGGTCGCCAGCGCCGACGGCAAGCGTTTGTATGTGGGCGTAGGTTCCAACAGCAACATCGGCGAGAACGGCATGGACAAGGAAGTCGATCGCGCGGCCGTGCTGGAGATCGATGCCGCTACCGGCGCGCGTCGCGTATTCGCCAGCGGTCTGCGCAATCCTACTGCGTTGGCCTGGCAACCGCAGGACGGAAAATTGTGGACGGTGGTCAACGAGCGCGACGAACTGGGCGACGATCTGGTGCCCGACTACCTGACTTCGGTGCGCGACGGCGCGTTCTATGGCTTTCCTTACAGTTATTACGGCCAGCATGTGGACACGCGCGTGAAACCGCAGGATCCCGCGCTGGTCGCCAAGGCCATCGCACCGGACTACGCGTTGGGTTCCCATGTCGCGCCGTTGGGTCTTGCGTTCTACACGGGCCAAGCACTGCCGCCGCGTTTTCGTAACGGGGCCTTCATCGGCTTGCACGGTTCATGGAACCGCAAACCGCCCAGCGGCTACAAAGTGGTATTCGTGCCTTTCAATGAAGGCGTACCGTCCGGACCGATAGAAACCGTACTGCAGGGATTCCTCAACGACAAAGGCGAAGCGCAAGGGCGCCCAGTCGGCGTGACTGAGGACAAGGCGGGTGCGATCCTGATCGCCGACGATGTGGGCAACACGATCTGGCGGCTGACGTCGTCATCCCGACCGGCGCCAGCCAAGTCCTGACGGCGAAGGGAGCTTTCGTCAGCGATCAGCCGAACGGTCCCAGATAATCCAGCTTGCCGACCGGTACGCCTTGATGGCGCAGGATGCCGTGCGCGGTGGCCAGGTGGAAATAGAAGTTGGGCAGTGCGAAGGTCAGCAGATATTCCTCACCGGTGAGTGTGGCCTGCATCTTGCCGAATTTCAGGGTGATCTCGCGTGCTCCGCTGCCCTCAAACTGGCCAGGCTCCACGCTAGAAAAGAAATCCAGGGTGTTGCGGATGCGTTGCCGCAGTTCGGGAAACGTGGTTTCGGTATCAGGGAAACTAGGCGCTTCGATGCCGGTCAGGCGCACGACCGCATTCTTGGAAGTATCGCTGGCGCGTTGTACCTGGCCGGCCAAGGGCAGCATGTCCGGAGACAGACGCGCCTGCACCAATATTTCGGGGTCCAATCCGCTGGCTTGCGCATGCGCATCGGCTTTGTCCAGATAAGCTGAAAGCACGCCAAAGCCGCGCACGAACGCGGGGATCGACAGACGGTACATGGAAAGAGACATGGCATTCTCCGGGCGGAAAACGGGAGTGCGCAACCAGTCGGTGGCGGGTTTTCCCGCCAAGATATCAGGAAGAAGGTCTCCGTTCCGATCAGGCGTGCATCACGTTGCGGACCCTGCGCATGTCCAGGTTGCGTGGCGGATTGGTGACCGCTACTTTGCGCGGCGCATGACAGGGCTCACCGGACTGTATCCGTTGCCACACGGCTTTGACGATCCTTTCCACGATGTGCCACTCCGTGCGCTGCGGCAACGGAAATTGTCGCTGATAGCGTTCTTTCAGCGCGGGAAACAACATTTTTAGATCGTCGCGGTGGTGATGCAAATAACAGTCGTATGCGAACTTGATCGCGGGTACATAAGCTTCGTACGCAAGTCCCTGGCGGTGGAACGGCATCCTGCGGTAGCAGCAACGCCAGTACTCGAGCTCCACTTCGATATTCAGGGCTATCTGTTGCCGAGCTGCGTGCGTGTCGAGGAACGGACCCATGGTCTCTCCTTCACGTGCGCACTCGTCTCCTTAACCGTTTCCGGGAATCTTGTGCAGGCATCGTGATATCCACGATCCCCCCTGTATTTTACAAAACGGAAATAGCACGGACAGCGGCCAAATTCCGCTGCCGGCCGACGAACGGACGGACACGTCGCTGCAACAACCGCGCGCCACCATTCCCGACGCAAGCCGCGATGCCTGCGCTTGCGCGTTCGTTGCGGGAGAAGAAACATGCAAAGAGTACTGTTCACGATCACGTCCAGCTACAACGGCTGGCAGGTGCGAGACGAGCTCCGAAACCGCGACTGGTTCGAGTATTTGGAAGACGCGGTCGCTTCGGCCAATACCCTGGCCCATACCCGATACGTATTGACCGGTCATTCGACGGGGGTGCTGGTCGATGTGGGTCAGGGCGATACCGTCATGCGAATGCAGCACGGTTGACTCCCACGTTACGTTGGGGTGATGGGATTTTCACTCAGCGATGAAGGTCGCGGAGGTAGGGTTGGGCCCCCTGATACGGGAGCATGAGATGAACAACGACTATTTTTTCGCACAGGATCAGGCTGGTAGCCTGCAGCGGGTTCATGTGGTCCGTCCTTCCTCCGGCGAGCACGAGAGCGAGGGCGATGCCAGCAAGCGGGCCGCGGTCTACGCACTGGATGACGGGAGGCCGCTGCGGCGTATCGACAACGACACTTTTCAGATCCTGGATACGGGTGCGCTGGTCACTCTGGTACGCGACTGAGGAGCGAGGGCGCATCTCCTGGCCGGTGCCCGAAGATTCCGGACTTCGACACGCGACGAGCACTTCAGCAGGAGGGGCGGGCTTTTCATGCGCTCTGCACGGTGCCGGCATTCATCGTTTCACCAAAGCGCCCAGCGATGCGTGATCTTCAGGTGGCGGGCATGCGAAGCTATGCGGCAATCGCCGGATTGAAGGAATGCATATGCAATTGGGAATGATCGGCCTGGGTCGTATGGGCGCCAACATGGCCGAACGGCTGGTGCGCGGTGGCCATACCGTGGTGGGTTTTGACCCCAGCCCCGAAGCTCGCGGTCTGGCGTCGAGCAAAGGTATCTCACCCGCAGCATCGCTGGCCGAGCTGATCGCTCAACTCCCCGCTCCACGCGTGCTTTGGCTGATGGTGCCGGCCGGAAAGATCGTCGACGACACTCTGGCGGAGTTGCTGCCGCTGCTTTCGCGCGACGACGTCGTGGTGGATGGAGGCAATTCCTTCTACAAGGACACGATGCGCCGCGGCGAAATGCTGGCGGCGCAGGGCATGCACTACGTCGATTGCGGTACCAGCGGCGGCGTATGGGGGCTGGCCGAGGGCTACAGCCTGATGATCGGCGGCGAAACCTCCGCAGTGGAGCGGCTGCGTCCCCTCTTCTCCACCCTTGCGCCGGCTCCCGATCGCGGCTGGGGCAGAGTAGGCCCTGGCGGCGCCGGCCACTTCACCAAGATGGTCCACAACGGCATCGAATACGGGTTGATGCAAGCCTATGCCGAGGGCTTCGCGATCATGCAGCACAAGACCGATTTCGCACTCGACCTGCACCAAGTGGCCGAGATCTGGCGCGAGGGCAGTGTGGTGCGCTCCTGGCTGCTCGACCTGACCGCCGATGCCTTGGGCAAGAATCCGAAGCTGGCCGGCATCGCGCCCTATGTGGAAGATTCCGGCGAGGGTCGCTGGACCGCGGCGGAGGCTATCGATCTCAACGTCTCCGCGCCGGTCATCACCCTGTCGCTCTTGGAACGCTTGCGCTCGCGCGATAGCGACTCCTTCGCGGACAAGCTGTTGGCGGCGATGCGGAACGAATTCGGCGGGCACAAGATCAAGGCCGAGTAGGCCGGCAAGCGGTCCGCGTGCCGCCAACGCGCGCATCCATCTTGAGGAGGCGCCGCCGGGATCCTGAAGAGGCCATTTTTCAAGGGTTTCGTCGCCGGAATCCGGGTTCCATCGCCGGGCCCACCACCCAACGCATGCGGAAGGCTAATCTCCATCGCAACCCAGTACCCCGGAAAGCCTTCGTGAAAACCAGCATCTTCTTCGTCTTTCGTCTCGCCGCCGCCTGGTTCGCAGCGTTCCTGTTGTTGATCATGGTGTGGAATGGGGTATTCGACGGCAGCCCGCCCGAGGGTTTGTTCTTCCTCCTGTTCGTCATAACGTTGGGGTTCGTGATTGCCGGGGCGATTTCGCATATCCGCCGCATCCGCCTCATTGCCGGCCGCATCGATCCGGGCACGCTGGCCAATCGCCACTCCCGCCAAGTGGAGATTCCGCTGGAGGCCGGCGAAGCCTTCGACCTGGTCGATGCCGCCATCCGCGAACTGCCGCGTTCCGAAGAGATCGAAAGCGCACGCGACAGCCTGCAGGTGCGTTCGAAGGTCACCCGCGTCAATCCCTACAGCAACAAGAGCCCGGGCCGCTTCAATCCGCTGTACTGGATTCACATCAAGCGCAACCAGATCCTGGCCACGGTGACGCCGCGCGACGGCACCAGCAGCGTAAGCCTGGTATGCGAACCGGAAAGCGGTGCGTGGAGCGACTGGTTCAAGGTGGACGACGGCACCAACCTCGAAAACGCCGAAGCGATCACCCGCGCCATCACCCGCCGTGTGGCCGAGCACCGGCGCAACGAGCAGGCCGCCGCGCAGCAGACCGTTACCGAGAAAGAGCTGACCGTCGCCAAGCTGAGTCTGCTGCATGCCCAAGTCGAACCGCACTTCCTCTACAACACTCTGGCCAGCGCGCAATACCTGACCCGCAGCGACCCGGCGCGCGCCGACGAGATGCTGGGAAACCTGATCACCTACCTGCGCCACTCGTTGCCGCGTACGGAAGATTCGCTGTCCACGCTGGGAGAAGAACTGGAACGCGCCCGCGCCTACCTGGAGATTCTCAAGATCCGCATGGGTGCGCGCCTCAACCTGCAGATCGAAGTTCCGGAGGCGCTGAAGTCCATTCCGTTCCCCGCGATGATGCTGCAGACGCTGGTCGAAAACGCGATCAAGCACGGCCTGGAACCGAAGTCGGGCGGCGGCACCGTCTGGATCATCGCGCGCACTATCGACGACATGCTGGCGGTCACCGTGGCCGATGACGGGCAGGGCTTCAACGCGGGAAGCAGCGGCACCGGCATTGGTTTGAAGAACGTGCGCGAACGCCTGCGCCTGGCCTATGGCGGCGCGGCGTCGTTCGCCATCGTCGCCAACTTCCCCAGTGGGGTAGCCGCGACCATCAACATACCCAACGACGCCACCAAGGGAGACGATCATGCTTAAGTGCGTCATCGCCGAAGACGAAGAGCTGCTTCGCAACGAGCTGTCGAAGCTCATCTCCGAAGCCTGGCCTGAGCTGCGCATCGTCGCCGAGTGCGAGGACGGCGGCGCGGCGCTAGAAGCCATCGCCGAACAGCAGCCGGAAGTCGCTTTCCTCGATATCCGCATGCCCGGCTTGACCGGCCTGGAGGTCGCCGCCGCGGCCGCCGAAGCCAGTCCGAATACCCAGATCGTATTCGTGACCGCCTACGACCAGTATGCGATCGATGCCTTCGACAAAGGCGCAGTCGACTACCTGCTCAAGCCCATCGCGTCCGAACGTTTGGCCGCGACGGTGCAACGCCTGCAGATGCGCATCGCACAAGGCACTCCCGACGCCGATGCGCTCGCCGCGCTGGTCAAGCAATTGGGCGCACGCCTGCAGCCTGCAACGGCCGAGCCGCTGGTCTGGATCACCGCCAGTGCGGGCAAGGACACGCGACTGATCATGGTCGACGACGTGGCTTATTTCCAGGCCGACCACAAATACACCGTGGTGATGACCGCCGAAGGCGAGTCGCTATTGCGCAAACCGATCCGCGAGCTGCTGGAGGTGCTGGATCCGGCTATTTTTAAGCAGATCCACCGTTCCACCATCGTCAATCTGAAGGCCATCGCCTCCATCGCGCGCGACGACACCGGCAAGGGCACGGTGAAACTGAAATCGCGGCCGGAGACGCTTACGGTCAGTCAGCCCTTTATGACCCTGTTCCGCAATATGTGATGGCAATGTCCGTGCTTCACATCGCGCTACGATCGACGGTCTAACCTGCGCTCCCCAACAGTTGGAGAACGGGGATGAGCAATATCGCCGAACGAGTGCATACCGACCAGGGAGAAATCGCCTTGATCGAATCGCGCATCATGGAGTTGAACGACGCGTCCATCATCGAGCTGACTTTGTCCGATGGACGGAAACTGCAAGGGGTAGTGACGGTACGGCCTAGCGTGCAGACGTTCCGCGATGCGGACGGAAGGGAAGGGATCAATGCGCTGTTGCGTTTGGACGATCTGCATGATCCCGAAAAAACCCATCACATCTGGCTGGACCAGGTGACCGATATCTTCCCTCTGGGCAGCGATTAGTTCCGCGCTGCGACGGTTCTATTCAATCGGCGTGCAGGCGATCTCGCGCCGTTCGGCCGAACTGCGTATTCCCCATTCCAGCATCGCCATGACCTGCAGCGCCTGCGCCGTGGTCACGGGAGGCGTGTTGTCCTGCGATATCGCATCGCGCAGCAGCGCGTAATAGCGCAGGTAGTCGCCCGGGACGCTTTCCACGGCTTCGGGGCGCGCCTCATCCTGAGTTCCTGAGTAAAGCGTTCCCGGTCGTGGATCTTTTCCCCAGCCTGCCTGCCCGGGTACTTGTCCATCACGCAAGGCCTGTTCTTGCGGGTCCATTCCGTGTTTTAGGTAACTGCCACGCGTGCCATGCACGGCGAAACGCAGGCCGTGCGCCGCGACCAGCGCGCCGGCGTGCAACATCACGCGGAGCTTCGGATAACTCAATAGCACGTGGAAATAATCGGCCGTCTGCGCGCCCTCGCGCTGCAAGGCGATGTCGGCGCTGATCGCCTCGGGCATGCCGAACAGTTGCAAGGCCTGGTCCAGCAGATGCGGACCCAGGTCGTACCACACGCCCGAACCGGGCTGGTCGCGTTCGCGCCAGCGGTCGGCCACAACCGGGCGATAGCGATCGAAGTGCGAATGGAATTCAGCCACTTCGCCCAGTGCGTTTTGCGCGATCAGTTTCTGCACAGTGAGAAAATCTGCGTCCCAACGTCGGTTCTGGAACACACTGACGATGCGTTGCGCCCGAGCGGCGTGGGCAACGACCTGTCGCGCCTCCTCCAGCGTCACCATGAAAGGCTTGTCCACCACCACGTGCTTGCCCTGTGCGAGGGCGGCCATGGCAAGCGGAGCATGTGCGGTATTGGGCGCGGCGATGACGACCAGATCGATGTCCGGGTCGGCGAAAGCGACTTTCGCATCGCCGACTACACGCACATCCGCATGATCGGCGTGTACTTTGCGGGCGTCGCTGGAAACCACGCTATGCAGGCGCAGCCCAGGCGTGTTCGCGATTAGCGATGCATGGAATACCTTGCCGACGAAGCCGTAACCCACCAGCGCCACATTGAGGATCCGTTCCAACTGCCTGCTCCGATCGCACGGCGGTCGATGCCGCCTGCCTAGTCTAATGCCCGTGGAGGGGCTGGACCGTGATCGCCGATGCGGCGCCGTGAACTGGCATGATGCGGCCTATGACCTGTGCTGGAGGCGATTGCATGAAAGCTCTGTCGACCCTCGCGCTGTTGCTGGCGGGAAACCTGTTGTTGCTCGCACCCCAGCGTGTCGTCGCCGCAGAGCCGTCTTCGTCGCCGCTTGTCGTAGCTACCCGCAGCGGCACGCTCCAAGGACGAGCAGAGAAAGGCCTGAATGTTTTCCGTGGCGTTCCTTTCGCAGCGCCGCCGCTTGGGCCCTTGCGTTGGCGCGCGCCGCAGCCGGTTGCGGCATGGAGCGGTACGCGCAAGGCCGACGCCTATGCCGCGTCGTGCATGCAGAAGCCGGGAATCCCGCTGTCGGAAGGCGGCACCGACGGCCCGTTGAGCGAGGACTGCCTTTATCTCAATGTGTGGACACCGGAGGAACCGCAGGCAAGCGACCGGTGATGGTCTGGATACACGGCGGCGCGCTGGTATTCGGCTCGGGCAATGTGGCGCTGTACGACGGCGCCGCGCTGGCGCAGAGGGGCGCGGTGGTGGTGACGATCAACTACCGCATGGGGCCGCTCGGGTTCTTCTCGCATCCGGCTATCGATGGCGCGGCGGCGCGCGGCCCCGTCAATTACGGTCTGCTGGACCAGATCGCTGCGCTGCGCTGGGTGCGCGACAACATCGCCGGCTTCGGAGGCGATCCTGGCAATGTGACGATCTTCGGCGAATCGGCCGGTGCCCAGAGCGTGCTCGCGCTGTACGCATCGCCGCTGGCGCAGGGGCTGTTCCACAAGGGAATCGCGCAAAGCCCTTACGGCCTTCCCAGCCACACCCGCGCAAAGGCGCGCGAGGTCAGCGAGCAGGTGACGACCGCGGTAGGCCTGGCGGGCGCAAACGCCACGGCGGCGCAACTGCGTGCGGTTTCGGCCGCGCGTTTCTTCCAGCTCGGCGAAACCAGCGCGACGTTGGCGCCGGGTTTCACCATCGGCGACGAAGCATTACCGCGGCCGATCCTTGACGTATTCCAGGACGGCAAGCAGGCGCGCATGCCGCTGATCATCGGCAGCAACAGCGATGAAGCCACCGTGGCGGTGGCGTTCGGCGTGGACCCGGTCAAGGTGGTGGAGAAATTGCGTGCCGCCAAATTCCTGCTGAAGAAGTTTTACCCCGGCGTTACCGACGACGCGCAACTCGGTCGCGAAAGCGTGCGCGACTTGGTGTTCACCTCCTTCGCGCGCCGCATCGCTTATCTGCACTCACAGTCCGCGCCGACCTGGCGCTACTACTTCAGCCACGTGCAGCAGGGATTGCAGGGCAGGGTGCCGGGGGTGGGGCACGGCGGCGAGATTCCGTTCGTGATGGGGACGGGCGGCGATTGCGGTTGCCTGCCGGCTCCGTTCACCGCCGCCGATCGCGCATTTTCGCGACAGGTCGGCGACTATTGGTTCGCGTTCGCGCGCTCTGGCAAGCCGACGGCTGCGAACGCGCCCGCCTGGATGCAAGACAGCGTGCGCGACGCGAGGACTTTGGAATTCGGGAATCAGATAGTGCTGAGGAAGGATTTCATGAAGACGCGGTTGAATGCTTTCATCGCGATCCTGAAGATGGCGGGCGCGCTGACTGCGCGATAGCGACGGCTGGCAAGACGGTCAGCGCTCTTGGCGCTTGACCGCACCCATGCGCTTGATTTGCGATTCGATGTGCATACGCGCCAGATCCAGGTAGTGGGCGTGCGGTCCATTGCCCGATCCCTGTACCTCTCCCAGATAAGCGGCGCTGTCCCACACCCGGGCCAACCAATCGGCACCTTCGTCCGACAGGGTCAGCGTGACGGTATAGCGCATGTCCCGGCCGCCCTCGTCCAGGCAGTGGTAGACCACGGGGAATTGGCCGGCGAAGGTCGCATCGCCGCAACGACGTTTCAGGTGCAGGCGCGCCTCCTCGACCAGTTGCTCCTTCTCGCTCTCGTGGATCATCAGCATCTGCGAACGGACGAAATCCGAAGTGCGGAAAAAGGGATCGATGCCATCCGCGGGATTGTAGCCCTGCGTGCGCAGCCACTCGATAAAGGCGGCCTCCATTTCCATGGAACCGGCTTTGAGCTTGTTGCTCATTTGTAAGATCCCCATGCGAATCGAGCTATTCCTGCTCCGAGCTTAGCAGGGCTTGCGGGGGACGGGACAGCGGCGCCATGGCGGTCCCGGCGCAGAGGCGTATCCTGCGTCTGCCGCCATCTTCAGTCCCGGGAGG
>Ga0307513_10002017_pt1 | contig 28584 bp, 31 predicted proteins | sample 15_EM_MG_FD_202174 | JGI IMG/M metagenome (GOLD analysis project Ga0307513, IMG submission 202174) | Populus trichocarpa ectomycorrhiza microbial communities from riparian zone in the Pacific Northwest, United States - 15_EM | ecosystem: Host-associated > Plants > Roots > Unclassified | place... | reverse complement strand
AATTGTCTGATACTGATGATACTGATACCGATCTTTGCAGGTTGTTGGGTCGTGATGCTTACCTTACCACCACGCATCGCCTATCTATATTTATATTTGTTAATATAATGAGAATAAGTGTAATAACTTCCTTGTCTTCACAACCCAACGGATCCGCCGGACGACTGACTCGCCGGACATCCCGAGCGTCTTGAGCCGGCCCGTTGAGTTGAGCTTTTGATGTCCGGCCCCCTCCTGGCCGGTGACAAGACCGTCCAAGGGGCGAAGAAATAGATGGACACCAACTCGGTGGTATTGTGGTATTAATCACGGTGCCTAGGATGGGAAATCGCAGTAGACTATATGGGCACATTGATGTACAGCATAGTTCCAATGCGATAATAATAGAGAGGTGACTAGAGTAAAATAATGTTAGGTACGCGCGCGTCACAGACTGGGGGGGTATATGGGCCAGACGGTAAAATGCGATCTCCATGGGTAATGAAATGAGACGATGCAGAACGGTGTCCACGAATGCAGGGTATAAAGAATGATGAGGTTATGAAGTGTGTGGTGTGGTAAAGTCAAACCAGCTAGCAGTAGAGTGTGTGGTTGGTAGGCTCTTAGCCGAAGAGAAGAAAGATGAAGGCACCGCCGAGGTGGAATCCCCATTCGGAACCAGTGATGTCGTCGCAGATGCAGAGAAGGAAGAATCGCATCCCGAAGAGAAGTAGTCCATCCCACCGACTGCCTCTCCTCCAAACGCGAAAGGTCCAGGTCCAGCGCTGTGATCTGCGGTATACTGTGTGAAGGATTCAACAGATGGGAGCGAGCCAAAGTCTCCGCTACCAGCACTGGTGGGGCGGCTATATGTCGTCGAGAGTCCGTAATCACCCGTGGCACCCGATTGCATAGGAGGAGGGAATGTCATCCCAGGCGAACCAGACTGAGAACCTTGCTGTTGCTGCCGTTCTCGCAGCGCATTGCGCAGACCTTCGCAAAGGTGAGGGACCGCCATGTGAACCTCGCGGCGCAATTCAGCTAAAAGCGGCTGTTGATTGAAATACAAGCGATGAGTCCAAGTGCAGATAACCTATCCTGATGACAAAGCATACTCACGATAAAGTGGCCTATCCGGATGTTATCTTCTGCGGCGTCTGACAGAACCTTGCACCCCATCTCGAACTGAATGTATGATGGCGCCGTTGCAGGGGCGTTTGGACACTTGCGGATTAACAATGCCAAGTCGGTCTGGGAGACAACCGCACAGTTCAGAACTGGCCCCACGACGAGTCAGGAGAACGTTCACCACTGACCAGGGTTCCCAAGACTGGCTGGCATGCCCAGGCAATTCGGGGCAAGAGATGGGGACATGACACGCATAAGGAACGAAGGCGCTTCCAGATCCCTATCGAAGTCTCGATACTGTTTCGCGAATGTCAGCCTCGCGACAGCTCATTGGTCTGAGAAGCAGAACCGTTAAACGTACACGGTTGTGACCGAGTGACCTGCATAGCTTTGCGTGGGATCGTCCGGTGACTCTTCGATCGCTTGAAGGAAGTGATCGCGGTGAAGCCGAATGAGAGCTATTTGCGGTCGGTGTGAGTGGCACTCCCCTTCCAAAAATACCAACGTACAGATGTCACGCGCAAATAACATCTCTTGACTTTGCATCAGGAGCTCCATTGACGCTTCGCGAGGGTTGACGAATTGCAGCTTTGATGGATATGGGGAGGCGCGTATTTTCTTGTCAATCTTCATGATAGTCGAGTAGAGTGGGGGCGTTGTACACGATAATACATCGTGGATCGCAGGGATCATTGACTCTGTGGTGAACGAGTGCTTGAACCTGAAGACTAGGAGGCCAGGTTAGCCGGGCAGGAACGCTGCGTGACAACAAGTTTACAACATACAAGCTGGATCTGACCCAAAGGTGTCTTCTGCGTCGTATGGCGGCTCGACGTCTGTGTATTGGCTATGGCAGGACATCGGCCGTTTGTAAAGTAGGCACTAGGAGGCGTCCGGTCAACTCTGGGGTGATTCCACGGGCGAGGAGTGCGCGCACCTGCCATGCTTCGAAGGCCTGTAGCTCATACCATAGCCGCCTCCTCCGTCTGCACTCCTCCTCATAGAAGCCCTGCAGTTTGGGGTCCCGGTCTGACAAAATGCAGGAGGTGAGGGGTAGGCATTGGGTTAGCAAAAACGGAGACACTCACGAAGTCCGATCTATATGGGAAATCAGTATAAGCGACACGTGTGTAGAGAGAATGAAACGAGGCTGACAGTAATTGCAATCCTCATTGTAAAGCCAACGAAACTGAATGAGCGGTTGGCACCCGCCTGGTCCTGATTGGTCGCAAAGTGCCATTTGGCCTGCAACGCGAGAGCCTCGACGGTCTCGATGGTTGGTTCGGCGTAGACATCGTCCAGGTGAAGAGCACTAATCGAGAGTTCGAAGTAGTTGCGACCATGGGCCGAGGGCGATGTGATGGCAGGTCCAAATTCCGCGCCGAGTGCGAAGAGAGCATACAGGACGGCAACCTCTGCGTTTGAGGCGATCGGAGGCGAACTGTACACCCGTCGGAACACAATGTTCATCACCCTACTCTTGGTGATTGGCGCATAGCTAGGGAGTCACATGAAATTCGTCGCAACGTGCGAGAAAGTGGTGGGGCACTCACACCCAACCAAAGTTCTGGTAGTACCGCTCCACAAGGTTGAGTGCCTCTGATTCGCCTGGCAATTGAGATATAATCGTCTGGCGTCGGATCTGGCCATGATCAAAGCCACGCTATTGAGCATGAGATCGAGGTGAAAAGGATGAGCTTGTGGGACTTACAGACGATGATGTGCACGTTGCTGGGTTGAAGACATTGCTATGGGAGGCGGGCTTGAAACCACTCTCGAGAGGGCCGCTTCGGGTCAGGGAATACCCGCCAGATTGTGCATTTGAAGCGAGCTGAGCTTGTGAGACGGCCAGCGCGTGCTCCAGGTGACGGATTCTAGAAGTCATGGAAGCGGCATTCTTCTGAAGCTGTTCCACCTCGACGTTGGAATGTCTGCGGCAGAGAGAGATTGTACGATGAGGAAAGGTTCGCAGGAGAGTGGATAGGATAGGACTGGGCTCACTTGCTACCTCGTGCTCTGAGCCCGGCTGGAAAAGTGTGGGTTAGAGAAGGACAAGCGATCACGGGGGCAACGAGGCAAGTAGAGTAAAATACGTACAGGGACAGATGGCCTCGCAGCCTCGTTTGACGCACTGGGCACAGGGAACATTGCGATCGCACTTGGTTTTCAGACTGGAGAAAATTCGAGTCAGGGCGGGCAACTGGTGGGAGGACGAGGGAAACAAAGATATACCGACGACATTCCATGCAGGCACCGCGGATGATGGCCGGGGCGGGTGCGACAGAGAGTACGGCGGACATTGTGTGCTTGATGTCGTGCGCGTCGTCGTCGTCGTCGGCTTCGTCGTCGTCGGCTTCGCGTTGTCTACGAGGTCGGGAGCGGTGGTTGGGGCTGCGGCGAGAGGAGGATGAGGGAGATTCGGATTCGGATGCGGAAGGGGAGAGATTCGGGGTGGCATCGTGCGACAGCATTTATATCGGAGTACTGACTGATGGCGCGCGGGACAGCTGGAAGCCATTTAAAGACGACAGGCCCAAGTTCTTCTGCTTCGCTCGTGGTCGTCCCGAACGTGCCCATGAAAAAAAAAAAGAAAAAGTGAGGGGTTGTGTGGATACGTGCGGATCGCGGATACGTACGGATACGCTCAGATATTGCACTCATCCTCCAACGATGATGACGCTGATGGATGCACGGCAAAGCACGGCCTGCCCTCGCCGTCTTTCCTTTCTGGGGCAGTGAGAAGCTGCTACGACTGCTGCGTGCTGCGACTGCGAGCAGACACGTCCACGTCCCCTAAGGCGCTGCTACTTTTTGTGGATGGATTGTCACGCTCTCCTTCCTTCGTCTTCCTTGGTCACACGTCCCAGCCCGGCTTTTTCCCACCGCCAACCGCCAGCCGCCTTGGAGAAACGATCGTCCGCCCTATTGAACGGTCTCTCTACGATGCTTCCCGTCGTCCTCGAGCTCAATGAGATGCACATCACAGTTGGGTGTAAACCTGTCAATCCTATCTACATTTCACTACCGGACAAACCATCATGACGCGAATCCCCCATCCACTTCCAAGAGGGCACTCTTCCTATCCCCGCCAACGAATCACTAGACGGTTGCTACTGCATGATGGGGTTGTAGTCTAACCCTGGGATATGAGAAGAGGGCAACGATGGCCGTCGTATACCTTCCACAGCGCTCCTCGCCGCATTCGTCGCCTTCGTCCGCGTCATCGAACCAGCAGACGATGCACCCGATCCCCCAGACTCGGTCCCGAGCATGTCACTAACGAACCCGTTTCGAGCCGCCGACGAGCAATGGGTATCAGATGGCGATCGTCGACTGCTACTCTCGTGGTGTGCACGTTTCATCATATTCGTACCGTTTGTGCCCGTGTTCAAAGTCATCCTTGCGTTGGCACCTCCGGTTGAACTCTCACCGTCAACCATGTTGGGGCTATAAAGCAGCGGAAGCTGCTTCGTGGGCGACGCCGCGCGCTTGTACGGTCCCAGGAAAGGGTCGTGCTATAAATGAACAACCGAATCAAGACTGCCGTCAGTACACGAGCGATGTAGATGAATGAAAACGTGGCAGCGCTCGACCCCAGCCGCGGTCTAGACCGACCTCCACATGCAGGTGATGGATGGGATGGGAGAGCAGAGGCAGGGGTCCACTCACTGCTTGGTCGCTTGGAGACAACGTCCATGGAACCCTAGCACCAGGGAGAAGGCCAGGTTCCATGGGGGGAAGATACCGCGGCGGGGGTCCATACCGAAATTTCTTCCCATTTGAGCCGTATGAATCTTTACCCACAATAAGTGGGGGTATCTTGAGCGCACGTGGTTCCAGTACGGGGAATGGCTTGGAGGGTCCCCCGCACACACCCTCCTCCACATAGATACTCCACGCTTCCGAGGAGCCATCGTGGTCACTTGTGAACCTCAGAAACTCGGCTAGATCCGCCTCCGCATTGCCATCGTAGATGTAGTTGTCAGTGGGCTGAGGCGATAGGGTCATTCCGCGACACAGCAGAGGTCAGACGTCAGCAGGGCACGTCTTCCATCTTTTACCAGCGACCAAACTCACAACTTCTAACGGATCCCACTCGTCAGTCTCCATTGAGGCGTTGACATCTACCTGTACATGACAGGTCAAGACGATGTGCGGGCGCGATAGGACCAGACCGGAAGGGAAAAACGTGTAGATAATACGAGAAGCCGATCTGTCAGACGTACCTGCCGTAAGGCTTCGGGGGCTCTGGGCGAAGCGACCATCAGGTCATCAGGTGTCGGACTTTCTGGATGTGAAACAGCTTGTGGAGGATGTTGACGTGGAGGATGTTGTTCTCGCTGCTCTACAGATTTCTCGAGTGCCGACATCGGCGCCGATATCGGCGCAGATTGAACAGCTTGTACTAAGGCGTCACCGTTATGTCCGGCATGTACTAGTGCTGCAACTTTAGAGATGTATTCTCTTGGCCGATCTGGCACGGCAACACTGCGGACTTTAATTTTGGTTGGTTGACCGGTGGCGGCTCGCATATTCACCCCTGCCTTTCTTTTGCCAGGCGCTGGTTTAGCTTTCCTGGTGCTGACAGCAGTCGATATACTACTTGAATGTTTTCTTGTCACTATAGAGGACGAAACCGCAGCCATGTCTTGGACTGGGGTGGCACCCTCTTCAACGGTTTGAATAGCCGCAGAATCCTCTCCAGGGTCGGCAGTAGAATCTGTCTCCAATTCCTCGACGATAACACGGCGGCGCGTCTTGCGTCTTCTTACAGGCTCTGGTCGATGAAAGTCTGGCTGATACCTGTGGCAAGTTCAAGTAAGTTAAGCTTCGCCGCACCATAGAAAGGCAGGAGCATCATACCTGTAATTTGGATGTACTCTCTTATGCTCTTCCTTGACCTCGTCGGCCATGTCATTCCATTTCTTCTTCTCCGCCGGGGTCATTCGTTTCCACACTTCACCGGCGATACGGGATAGATTTCGATGGTCTGGTTCGACGTCCACAGGTACATGCCCACTACGGACAAATGCTGTGCGAAATAATATGAACGGGTTTCTGTCCAAACAAGACGCGCAGTTTCGAGTTAGCGATAACACGCGAGAAGTGCACCAGGACAGCATATAACGCACGCAGGACGTGGAACGTGTCCGGGTGATTTCTTTCTGGCATGAGATTTCCGCGGAGGGTACTCCGTCGGGTTGGGAAGCAAGTCTGAGATAGTAGCGAGCGCCCGCGCGACTGTGTTCGATGGTGCAACGTTCTGGGGTACTGCCGAGGCCGTAGACGCTGTGGATTCATGGACACTCATGCCGGCGGCAACGGGGAGCATGAGTTCCTTCGGATCCATCGTGTCGGAGTTTGAGAGTTCGTTTCGCGGCGGTCGATCCATAGCACGCCTTTTACGTGCTGCAAGCGCACTGCAGGGACGTTATGGCCGCACAAAGGTGGCGACTGGAGGCGGTCTGATAGGCACCTTGGGAGAACAAGGGAACCCGCGCAGTTGAGGGGGAGCTAAACCGGGATATTGAATCTGAGTTCGAACTTGAACCTGTCCCACTGCCTAATTGGGCGAGCGACGGGTTTGCCGCGATGGAAACCGATGTCTAAATGTAATCCACGATCGTCAGCCAAGTAATGTAGTCGATCAAAGCAACAAGGCAAGAGCCAGTTCTGGTGACTGAAAGGGAGTGCTGGTTTTGTTTCCGCCGCGGCGCTCCTTTTCCGGGAAGACCCCCCACTGGCGAAAAACAATCGATAGCCGTGCGGAATGCTCTGAAACATACCAGACAATGTGATACTTGTGAGAGCCAGGGGTGGTGGCCGAGGTGTGCGAATTTTCGAGGTTGGTGATATGGACACCTTGTTGTGGCCAAATCGTGTGATTGAATAGAAAGGAGAATACAAGAGCGAGTGAGCATATTAAGGGCCAGAGCCCTGGAAGGATCGCTAGGGTGACCAACGTTGGGCGAGACCGACAGTTGGTTTCGAACAGCGCTTTCACGCCGAGCGGCCAGTTCGCGAGCGGTGCTTAATTCGAGATTTGACACTAAAGCGAACCAAAGCATTGAGTACACAAATATATGACATTTCAAATAACACAAATACAGTCTAGTGGCTTGAGCGAGCGACGAGGGGGGCGTCAGTTGCAAGATGGACTTCGGGGACGAGACAATGGTCACGGCTTCCATATTCTAAACAGTGTCCTGATGGATAAGATTTACCTGTGGGTTTATCCAGTACTTAACAAATTTTAGCTCGACTGGAGGCTGAAGGTCGAATTGATTACCGAATTTGATAATCAACCTGAACCGCGTCACAAGGCTCTGCGAAAGGAAAAGCGCGACAATGAGCCTTGCATCGTTACCAACGAATGGACGTGTCCTAATACAGACAACGCTTGGTGATATCGAGGTTGAACTCTGGTCAAGAGTCAGTAACCACACATGAACAAATGGGAACGCGGCTGAAATTGGACATAGGAATGTCCGAAAGCGTGTCGAAACTTTATCGCCTTAGCCTTGGAAGGTATTTTGCTCCCCGGTATCGAATGACGCGTCTCTCACTGGCGACGCGTAGGTTATTATGATGGAGTGATTTTCCATAGGTGGGTCCCTTGTTGCCATAATGGATAAATTACCAATGTGCGCTGCAGAGTTGTTCCAGACTTTATGGTCCAAACGGGCGACCGCTCGGGCACAGGCAATGGCGGCGACAGTTTCTTTGGCGGTACGACGCTCCATAACTCTGGGCAATGACGCTGAACGCCCTCGTTGGCTTCAACAGAACCTTTTGACGACGAAATTCACCCTAGACTAAGGTTCACCCATCGAGGTCTCGTGGCAATGGCCAACAATGGCGAGAAAGACTCGAATATGTCTCAATTCTTCATCACACTCGGTAGGCGATGTTCCATATTCCATATAAACTGATTGCTCATACTAATATGAATAGCCAGGGCTGATGAGCTCCACGGAAAGCACACTCTGTTCGGGAAAGTTGTAGGCGATACGATCTACAGTAAGCCCCATTGTATCATTAGGATGACGCTGGTGTTGAAACTACACAATCATAGATGCACTGAAGATTGGTCAACTGGGTATGCGCGTTACAGGCTGTCACGCTCAGGGGTTGTGGTACTGATGAGACCTCAGAGCTCGGACCGGACGAGAGACCGATTTAGTGCGTTAATCGTGTACCCTGTACCCTTCTTCGGCCTGAGTGGCAACTAACAATACGGCTATAGTCCTCCCTCCATAAGAACCATCAGAATTCTGGAAGACCCGTTTGGCGACATCATCCCCCGTATCACCGCCGCGGAAAAACGTGCGCAGCACCTTGCCAAAGAGAAGGCGCAGCGTGAACGTGAGGAGGCTAGTAAACGTAAAGCCGGCAAAAAGTGAGCCTCTCTCGCCACGGTCCATCTCCGTTCATAACCGGAAATCCGTCCTGCCGACTCACGCGGATTCACGTATAGAGATGCCAAACTGCTATCCTTTGGTATTGGTGGGGAGGATGAGGAGCCGGTCATGTTCAAGAAGAAGCCATTCTTTCGTCCAGACCGTAAGTTGCCCAGGTCTTCATGAGGCTGTCCTACTCTATACTGGTGGTTTAACTCTTTCGTGTCAGTCATAGATGATGGATTGGCTAGCGCAACACCACGACTGGCAAGTACTCCGCACGAAGCGCCTTTTGTGAGTACTGGCTCGGTATCGGATCTAAACCCGCTTGAAACGTAATATAGCCTCAAGTATGTACTAACGCGACTGCCGTCAGGTTCCAACGCAGAAGGAAAGCCCACTTGTGACCACCAAAACCGAGTCGGAACCGATAGTGGAGCCACCAATTGCCAAACAAGAAAAGAAGAAAGAGAGGAGCAGGGAAACTGGTTTGGAGCTGTAAGTCCTATTCGGTTTGTGAACGAACCTGTTGCCTAGCCTGTCAATCACTTTACCCCTGCTCCGCCATGGCTGTTCACCCTCTCCCCACACCGGTCCGCGGTCCTGTCCCCCGCATCCACCCCACCACTCATCTACGACCCTAGTGACGCGCGAAAGGCGGAACTCGAACGAATCGAATCCGAAGTCCGAAAGCTTACGCGCAGACGAGATTCGGACGACGAAGAGGAAGAAGCCAAGTTGAAGAAGAAAGCAAAGACTTCAGGACGGTCCCTGATTGAGCTCCAGAACGCAAAGTACAAGCGAGGGAGCGCAGCTGCGAAGCGACAAGGCAGGAAGAAGGATGAAAGCGACATTCTTGCGGCTCTGAGCAACTTTAGGGGCAAACTGCAGAATATGAGGAGTGACTCGCCTCCGGCACCGTCTGGTGAAGATCACGCCCAAGAAGCAGCTGGACAGACAGGAGGGGCGGAGGACGGAGCGGAGGACGGAATGGAAGTCGATAATGACATCGAATGGTTGAGACATCGATTGGAGTTCCCTAAGGATGATGGGCAGGAAAGCGCCAGGGCGGAACACGATTACGAAGTCATCGACCCCAGGGCGAGAGGTGCGAGAGCCAAAGAGGAGGAGAGGGCACGCAAGAAGGATGCGAAGGATAATCGGCGTGATGGAGGGCGAGGATACATGCCTCCGGCGCCGAGAGATCGAGAACGCGACGGTGGCTTTGAGCGCTGGTAACGTCTTGTATTCATTTTGCTAGGTTTAGCATATTATTCTTGTTTCCATAATGTTTGCGGAAACTTGCACATTTTTTTGCATATTTACCATCCATCAAAGGCTCACAGGCTCACCATCACCTCGAAAACCTTGAACCACAACCGCCTTGTTATGGCTACAAAGACAGCGTCCAAGCGGGTCAGCTTGCTTACGATAATCAGAAAGAAAATAGACTGAAGCTTTATTCGTCTCTACAGCTCTCCAAGGAGTACATGGCGATGCAGCGAGACCCTCCGCCATTCGTCTGGGCCGTGCCAGATGAGAAGAACATCCTCAATTGTGAATATCCGAGTATTATTACCCTCTCTATATTTCCTCATTCTTCGTCTCTACAGGGCATTTCCTCGTTGTACGTTTCTGGCCAGCGGCTGTGTGGCGCTGTAGTTGACAATACGAACAGCGAGGGCCTCCGGACAGCGTCTATGCAGGCGGGGAATATCACGGCATGATCATGTTTCCCTCTGAGTATCCCTTCAAGCCTCCGGGTATCAAGGCGGGTGTTACCTAGCACAGGTCCTGGTCGTGAGGTGTCTCCTGAGGCTGACTTCCATCGCTCTTACAGATGGTCACACCCTCAGGAAGGTTTACCCCTAATCACAAGATTTGCTTCTCTATGAGTGATTATCATCCTGGCACTGTTCGTCGTTCAACCGATCCACTAGGGAACCAGATGCTGATGGTGTATCCTATTACAGTGGAACCCTGCTTGGAGTGTGGCAACTATGTAGGGTATATTGCTGTGCATCTAGTGACGTGGATGCTCATTGGGATCTGCAGCCTGACCGGTCTACTCTCGTTCATGCTCTCCGAGGAGATCACCGCAGGTGGGATGCAGGCTTCAGATTACGACCGAAGGCTCTACGCTAAGCGTAGTCATGCTTGGAACACACAGCAGAAGGTGTTCCGGACTGCTTTCCCTGAGGTTCGTCCATTTACAACATATCATTATATGTTAGCTCATTTAAGTCACCAGTATTCCGAAGAGCAAATGAAGGATCTGCCCAATATGGGTGAAAAGGAACGAGGAGTGTCGGACACAGCACCCAAACCAGTGACGACCCCACCAACCTCGCCACTCAACGAAACGGAGTTAAGTAGGCATACCCGAAGGGAAACCGTGAAGGCCCATCAGCAGGGGACAGGTGATGGCGTTCACACTTGGGCTTCGACCTTACGGCGGATAGTTTTGGAGAAATGGCGGTGGGGAGCCTTCCTCGTCATTGCCATCGTTGTTTCCCGCTATTCTACATAACTCGGAACGTCTCGCAGACACTGAATACTTATCAATCTCCTCCGGAAGGCACAGCGTCGCTTTCGGTTCACACTCTCTCATGTCTTGATGTATCGCCACATATATCACATTAATACCCACTATTTTCATTCGCTTACATTGTCTCATTGTTCCATAGTTTACCTACAGGTCTAGAGACTCCTTTACTCAAGGGCTCGACTACTTCCCAAATCGTTTGCTCTACTTCTGCGAGTGCCTTGTCGGCGTCAATCGTCACCCAGTCCATTCCTTGTATGTCCTTTGACTGCTTTGCTTCGTCTTCAATGCGTTTGAAGATGTCTCTCACGCCCCGCTGCATTTCTTCCTTCTCATACCGCTCTTCTCCATACCCCCCTCTTGACCTAGCAACCGCAGGGGAGACGTCAAGGAATAAGACCAAATCGGGCTCAGGGAGGCCTATATCCGGGAATGTACACCACTCGAAGGTAAGAGAAGGTTTGACTGTGCTAAACGCTACACCCGAGAAAGCATAGCGATCGCAAACGATTGTGATACCTGCAACCAGGTCCTGTTCAATTAAAGGGCTAATCGGTGTATCAGTGACGCGGGCTAGTGAGCATTCTCGACCAAACACTAACGCGAGCTCCCATCGGTTGGCGGAGAACAACAAGTGAATCGCTCTGTCATCAAGCTCAGACTGCGAACGCAAATACGCATCAATCATCTTCCCGATAGGAGTCGTCCTGTCTGGATTATCCCAATGAGTATTGAGCAGGCAAAGAGAAGGGAACAAACCAGGGAACTTAAGAAGTTTCGCTTGACCGACCTCTTGTAGCTTCTTAGTCAATACGTCTGCTTGGGTCGATTTCCCAGACCGATCCAGCCCTTCGATTACGATGAATGCGCCGCGTCTCGACATGGTTGAAGGCGAGAAGCACGAACAACTTCAAAATATAATAAAAAATACTCAAACTCTAAGGTATATTATAATAAACGCTTACGACCCAGTCGCTTCGATTTTGGAATTTCGGGTCGGAAGCATTAAGCAATCAAGAGTAGGGCGTGAGATGACAACTCTTACTATCCCTGCAGGCGTTCTCTAACGATTTTTATCTTCTCCCGGTGTGCAGATTCTTATCTTCCGTCGACTTTCCTGTCCATGGTGACTGCAAGTTACACATTGCCTTTGAGGGAATCGGCAGTTTTACCCAGGCCATCCCTTTAGGTCCTGTCACTCGGTCAAGGAGATTGTGCCCGTGGCGGGCGAGGAGCCAAGTCCCTACAACACCCGAGCAAAGCACCCGGGGCGTGGTTCTTGCACCCGCCATGAATGCAACGTGAATACAGTTGGCGTGCTCCAACGAGAGATCAGTGAATTCATAGCTTCCTCTCTTGGCCGGCCGTCCATACCTTTGTGGGGTGAGACGTTCATCCTCCGCGTTTGTCGGGCTGACACCAACACGAAGAAGATTGGTTCGAAGGGCCAGAATTATCAGTCACGAGTTCTTCGAACGGTCTGCTATTAATAATCCGTGTGTGGCGTTCTGAATGGCTTCCGATATCTCAACGTTTGTGTACAAGTCAACAGGAAATGGTCCGTCAATTCTTCCATCTGTAAAAACAGTAAATACGTTCGTCACAGTAAACGTGGGTGGCGGTCACAAACATTTTCACCGTTCGGTCACGTCCGCCGCTCACTATTTTGTCCGCCACGAAGTCTACACAATACACCTCGTCAGTGTGGCCGGGTAGATCCGTTTTGAGTTTGTAGGTTTTGAGATCCCAGATCTTAGCTCACATCAGCCTTGTGACCCGCAGGCAGCGGAAGAGGCATACCTTCAAGGTACTATCTTTGCTTGCGCTCACCAATAATCTCGAGTCTGCACTCCATGCGAGCCTATAAACAGCTCCGACATGACCTCTTAGGGTTGCTATGAAACTGTTCAACAGATTGAGAAACACCTCACCGAATCAACTTTCTTGCATACCTTCCAGTTCTGCCGTCCCACAGCCTCACGCTGCTATCCCAGGAAGCACTGGCCGCCCATCTCCCGTCAGGGCTGAAAACAACATGTGAAACCTGTCGTTGGTGGCCAGTGAGACGGGTTACAGGCTTAATTCTCTTGTCCAGCGCGACAGCGTCAGAATCTGCGTCTGTTGGTCGAGGCGCAAATAATTTCCACAAGAAAAGCGTATGGTCATCTGAACCCGTAATGAGGAGTTCTGAATATTGCCCTGTCATCGATTGGTACCGTGATAGAGCGAGGGCTTGCGCTAGAGAACCCTATGCCCTTAGTCATACTCGTAGGTGAAACAACAAAGTGTACTACCTTCTTCGTCAGACGCTGGCTGCTTGCTCTTGTGGTCGAATGGCCCAGTTCGGAGGACGAAATCTGTGTTCAAAGCCAGAGTAGTAACCCAATGAGCATGATCTTTTAATATATGAAGACACCTCCCCTGAGTAAGGAATAAGTGAGCTGTGAGCTTGCAACCAACGTATCTGAGCGAACCTGCTCAGCGTCCCAGATACGAATCGTCCGATCACTGCTTGCAGTGTACATGACACCCTTAGGGAGAGCTCCGCCCCACCTTACGACGTTGACACTCGCCGTATGACCTCCTAGGGTATACTCCGTTCGTCGGTTGACCATAGACCAAACCCGGACGGTCCCATCTTTCGACGAAGAGGCCAGTCGCGGCATCACGGAATTTCTAGAAGAGGGCATCAGATATAGAAACAAGAGAGTAACGAGAGTCCTCACATATGGATTGGCTCCCAGGCCAGACTCGTAATCCACTGGGTGTGACCTTTCATGGCATCGCCAATGGGCTTTCCTGTCTTCGGATCCCATACACGAACATGCCCATCGTGACCACCGGTAGCAAGTTTCCGCTCTCGCGCCTCCCACTCGACGCAGAGGACCCACCCTTTATGCCCTGAGAGCACGTGTGAAGGAGTTTCGGTGTCGAGGTCCCACAATCGGGCATTCGTATCGCCGGATCCCGTAGCTAGCAAGTTCCCGGTCGGGGAAAACGCAGCGCAGAGGATGGGAGAGCTGTGGCCTGCGGAGAGCGTTGAATACGGGACACACACCACTCGGGATGCTGGGAGAAAGCACACCTGATAACGTGGAGGAGCATCTTGTAGCAGGCCGGACGCGGAAAACTGCTTGAGGCGAACAGTGGACAACGAAAACATCTTCTGCAGTCGCAGGATGCTTGGGGTTGTCCAGTATGTCCTGCTTCAAAGAATTTTTTACGGAGATTCGAGTAGGAGCACTCGATCCCTCCTCTACGCCCGGTACAGTGACGTAGAACGCGAACGGTACTGGATCTTCCTCCTGCAAGCAAAAAGTCAAAATGGGACATTCGGGTATCGAGAATGGTTGATGCGATTACTTGTCGAGATAGCTTGTTCAATAGGCTTTCCAATGCCTCCTTAGATAAATTGGCTGGAAGGTTCACAGCCGGCGCCAGTGCTTTTCCGTTTTCTTCGTTTACAAACTGCACGACAATGCTAGTTGATGGTAATTCAGGTTCTTTTACTGGTTCTGGGATGCCATGATATAGTTTTCTTCGTTTTGGTGGAGGAAGGAGGGTCGCCATCAGTCGAAGCGGGGGGCAAACGAGCTCTGCCACTTCAGGAAATCGACCCTTCAGGAGAGAATACAATATACGGAAAGCAATATCTTCTAAAACACACAAGTTCATACAGTGCGGAAGACCCAACCCTATGGTAACTGGGAAGGGAGTTGAGGTGTGTGGTATACAATGAAAGGTATAGATACGAAAGCGTGCACCTAAGCAATAACAGATGGAGAGGAATTTGGATACATGCAAAGGTGCGGAGTGTGCGGTCCTATCAAATAAGTGATGCCATGCGAGTAGAGGCGAGGGATCAGAGTCGAGTATGAGGGTATTCGATACTGTCGACCTGTCGAGGCTGCACCTTCCCATTTCTTTCGCCTCTAGAGGTGCGTCCTTCAATGACCTTGGGCCGTTGCGGAACCCACCATACATCCTCCTGGTGCCTCTCGTCGTGAGATTTAGCGTGCTTCACCTCCGGATTCGAAGGCATCTGGTCATACGACGTGGAGGTCGCTAACCTGAGCGCCCCAGATGCGGTCGATTCGGGAACTTGGAGGCTCCTCTGCAACTCCGAGGTGTGCGCCCGAGTTGGGACCCAACGGAATGGATCTGGTCCGATCAGATCTAACGTCTCCGCTCCGAAGTCGTGAGGGCGCGGCCCCACAGGCGAGTTGAAGAGCCAATCGTAGCTGGTGGAGATTCGGCGATAGCGAGCCTCAGAAGGCTCATCTAAATCATCGTGTGAAACAGCCCGTATGTTTGCAGCTGACGCCGAAAGTGGAACCCTGGCTTCACGACGGTGACGTGTGCGAGCCGATGGAGACACGACGGGCTCATGGTTGGGGGCGACGGGCTCATGGTTGGGTGGCACCACATCGGGTACATTGGGTTGACGTGACTGGCATGGTGGTGGATGGTTGGGGGAGTCGGTGGCTTTCGCAGTGCGAGGCATATGTCCAGATAGATCGCACATCGAATGGCTGTAGCGGACGTGCTGAGTGCCACCTCTGGGGTATGGCCCAGTACAATCTTGTCCTGGAGAGGCCTGGAGAGGAATGAGAATCGACCTGGAGCAGCATCCAGCCCCCAACACTCCACTCACCAAGGCGCCCCTGAGAGCAGATGCAAACACATCCGTTGGTATCTTCGAGATGTCAAAGGTGTCGTCGTAGATATTCGAAGCGCCCTACGACAATAGATCAGCCCTGGGAGCGATCTCCTAGTCGTCCGAGAAACAGCGTTACCTGTGGCTGCTTTCGAAGACTGTTTATGTTGGAACCGATAGTATCCGCACTCCTTCGACTAGAGAGACTGATTGTTGACAGAGACTTGCGCAGAGTGTACACGAACCCGTGCTTGGTCGCAGGGGAAACGTTCTCAGCAGCGTTGGGCGAGAGATGCTGGTTCGAGTGTGGTGCCATAGTATATATGATGCGTAATATGAGAGATAAGGTGGTTTGGATCTTCAAACGAGGGCCTTTCAAAAGGATGTGTGATCACAGTCGGAGCTCAAAGTGCTTCAGGAGAACCATTATTTGGCTGATGCATTGATCATAGTCTTGGCTCGCTCAACCACGATATCCCATATTTTTATAAACCCAAACGAAGAACAGCCGCTGTTCAGGGAAGTCAAATCGTGAATCCCGAGGGTGAGGCAGAGATTCGCACATACCCGTGTATCCAATAGCTATTAAATACCTCTCTCTGTCGTCCAATAGACATCGTTGGATAATCATGCCCAGAGCGGCGCCCCCAATGCAGGAGGTATGTCTTGTCACTTAATGAGGCGACCATTCGATGGGCTGAACCATGGTGCTGTCCATAACAGGTCCATCAATTCAGACCGTGCACATGCACCGTCTCGTGTCTGGTCTCCGCCCGTCTGCGAGACTGGCATCGAATGCTGGCGTCTCTTTTGCTCCTTCAGAGGACATAACTCTCGTCGTGCCATAGAATATCAAAGTCCAGGGCTCTCTAGCGGACAACTTGGAACTAGTTCAAGCTCTTAGGCATCGTGCTGGGTGGAAGAAAAGCGTCGTTAGGCACCCATCTGCCATCTGAGCGCCCTGGTTTTACTACCAGCGTCCGTCGTGAATTCAAGAGTGTCCTCACAGAGGAAGAGTCCAAGCCCCTTGGTTAGATCCTTCACACGTTGCTTTGCCTCGCCGCTTGACGGCATGGCGTTTTCTTAGCATTTGCCGCGATCTTCCAGAGGCCCCACGAACATTATTGAGCCACATCCGTCCATCCTCGGAAGTAACAGAATTTCTCTCGGAAAATTTCAAGTATACGCGTGTATCAATCCGATCAATGAGGTTCGAGTTGGTAGAGCTGCATCACAAGATCATTTGATCTATCAAACAACGAAACATTATTCCCTCTGACGTGTTATACAGGCCCGAATCTACCTCCCAACGACAAACTAATAATGATCTTAGTACCTGGTCCGTCGGCAAAGGAGGGTGTGAGAATGCTCACCACGAAGATGAAGGCAGAGGCGATGGAACCACCGATCGACACTGCAAAGATCCGGATAAGGACTTTCTTAGGAACATCGACGCCAGCAAGTGGGTTATCAAAAGCTGCTCCGCCTTCAGGATCACTTTCATGGTCGCCAAAGGGGAGGGCGATATGTTGATGGCTCTCAGTACCAGAAGCACGCCAGGCTTGGAAGACGGCAGCTGCAATTGCACCATTTTGACTGGAAAAGACGTAGTGTGAATGAGCCGGCACAAGACAAACCAAAGACGACAACGTACATCCAGGTGCTCCAGAAGGTGATGAAGTCCCACCAGAAGTACCCGAAGTTCTTAACGACGATGCAGAAGACGGCAACAGCTTGGACCTGTTTCAAATGGTGAGAATATTTCAAGTTGACCAGGGCGCGAAACGCACAAAGTGGGCAAAGCCTGCCGTGGCGTAGAAATACGACTTGCCGTAGAGTGCAAGCAGAGGGAATGCGAAATCGGTGAACCCGGAGATCGTGCTTAGCATGAAAACCAGGGAGACTGGAGGAAATATGAGTGACGCCAGATGGTACTATGAGCTGTACTGACAATCAGGTACGAATAGCTGAATGCTGAAAAGAATCGTTCCTGCGATGTAAGCGAAGACCAACGCTTGCAGAGCCGAGTATTTGAGCAACAGCGCGAGGATCATGTACTCAATTTGACTATGGAGTTGGTCAGAAGTCATGCCATTCTGCGAGTTAATAAGGGCTTACAGATGGATGGTAGCCGTAATGAAGAGGAAACGGGTGGTAGCCCCATTCTGGAAGTAGACGACGGCACCAAATACTTGGATGCTGATCAACCAGAAGACCACTAAATCGACCGATTGATCATCAGTTTGACACCTGCGCGAGGATTCCACGTGTGCGACTGACTGAACCGGTTCATAGACCAGAAGCTGCGAGATCGAGATCGACTTAGGCGAACGTCATTCCAGACGTGAATATTTACTCACAACTTCCTTTTCCACCATCCTTTCCTTGACAGGGTTATGATGACTGCAGTGATGGTCGGGATGACTTGTGCAATCTACGAGCGGTTGAACACTTGGACGATGTGAACACTCGTCTCAATACTTACCACGAAGAGAGCCAGACGAACGTGCAACTCGAAAGGAGTGTACGGCCTCTGGCCCTTTGGGTAGAGCACATCATCCTGAATAGTCCGTCAGTGGTCCATCGGCAAAAGGGGGTCTCTCGTTGGACACACGATGATAAGAAGGTTTCCAAAGTTAGGTTGTGGAGTACCCGAAGGAATGGGTATTGGCACTGTCGAGGTGGATATTGAGGCCATTCGGTAGAGAATCCGGGGGGCGGGGGATGGCTAGAGAGAGACACCAGCAGGTCCGCTGCTCTTATATACACCCACCTCACGCCTTGTCACTGCCTTGTCACCCGAAGCGCTCGCTGAATGGGCAAATGTGGTCGAGGGGCGAATTTGCGGCGTCCCGAAGCACTGCGAAGTGGAAGGGCTGGTCCTCCTGACGGCTAGACACCGGCGAGATCTTCTTGCGGGTCGCTCTCAAAAATTCAAGGAACACCACCACAGCCAGCCACACCTAGGCACCGCCAACAGGTCCGACACGTTTTAAAATTCCTCTGTCAGAAACTGAAGTGAGAGAAGTGATTGGCAAGCGCCCAAACTGTGCCCCCGCATCGGGAGGCCAGGCAGGAGTTCTCGATGTCGTTGACCTCCACCAGCGACCAGCGACCAGCGCGCAGGGCGGAAACCTCTCAAGTCGCCCTCAAATTACGTGTGTGGGAAGGGGCGAAAAGGCTGCAGTATGGGGTTTGCGGCCCTCATTGACATACAGATGCATGTGGGATGGATTCAAGTGATTGGCCCACCACATATTCCCCGACATATTAGCGCCTGCAGTCAATCAAGAATCGCCTTGTCACCGAGTGAAATTGTGGGCAGAAATCAAATTAGCAAACAGCCACCGGTGATCAGCAGGCGCCTGCACAAATTAGCTCCTGGAAATAGGCGGATCTTGCTACTTTCTCCGTAAAAGGGTCCCATTAGCCTAGGTAGGGTATTACTACGACTTCATTAACGCTCGATTTGGAATCCCCAGGGCCTCCAAAAGTGTCCACGACGAACCCAAGTGCGATTCTTCACTTGACCATAGAATGCAGAGAGGTTATTACCACATCAAGGGAGAGTACAAGAGCATGATAAACTAGAGGTCACATCCAAATAAAATAAAATATGAGAATGATCACGTTCTAACACCGGGAAAGATATCCATCACACCGTCCGTTCATCCATCTCGAAAGGAACCTGACTATACCCCTCCGCGTGTCCACCTCGCCCTCTTATTTTGTCCTTGAACGATTCCCAGATATCCCCCACCGCTTCCTTTGCGCTGTCCCACATTGTCGGACCGGGAACGATCTCACCAGGCATCACACTCGACTGCGGGCGCTTCCACCATCGCAATGTCAGCGAGCTGGTTACCACGCTCACGCTGGAAAACGCCATCGCCGCGCCTGCCATCATAGGGTGGAGATGCAGCCCCCAGGGCAAGAATACGCCCATGGCCAGCGGGATGCCGGTGATGTTGTATATGCACGCCCAGACAAGGTTGCGCCGGATGACGTTGAAGATCGAGTTGGAGAGGTGTAGAGCGGCCACGACGTCGAGCAGGTCTGAGCGCATGAGCACAATATCCGCCGCCTCGATCGCTACAGATGTACCAGACGACAGAGCGATACCGGCGGTCGCTGCAACCAGCGCTGGAGAGTCATTGATGCCATCGCCAACCTACCGCAGCCGCAGAACACTTCAGTTTGTTTTATAGGGTGACGAAGTCGAACGAAAACGCACCATAGCCACACTAATACCTTTTTCTATCATTTCTGTTATTTTGCTGGCTTTGCCCTTTGGTGACATACCCGCATACACGCGGTCTTCCCGAATACCCACTTGACGAGCTACGGCCTGAGCAGTAGGCAAACCATCGCCGGTCATCATGTTGACTTCGATCCCCATCGCCTCCAGTGCTGCGATCGCCCTCGAAGAGCTGGCCTTGGGAATGTCTGACAGCGCGAGGGCAAGGCATGGCCGCGCAGTTGCGGTAAACTTGCCAGCAGGCGCAGAAGCCGTCATCGCGACGAAAATGACAGTCCGACCCAATGCGGTTTCTCGTCCTTCAAACTCGCGAAGCGAAACGGGCAGGGCACCCGTGCCACTGGAAACGAACACCGCGCTGCCAACGTAGACGTCGTATGAGGCAGTCGAGGTTTTTTGTCCCGCGATGTTGTTGTTCGAAACGGCAACTTTGGCTTTGATACCTGCGCCAGTGATACTCTCAAACTCCTTGACATCGGCAGTCGGTCCCTCCCCAATCTTGCCCACAGCGTCCTTGCCGTAAGTGGCGACAGCCTTGGCGAGTGGGTGCTCTGACCGTGCCTCAGCAGCAGCGACCATAGCGAGGATCTGCAGACGGCTCGTGACACCATCGCTCGCGGCCATATTGAGGTCCGCGTTCTCCACTTCGTCAAGATGATCCGACCCAGCGGGGTTGAGCCACGATAGGGCAGCAACCGTCATCTTGCCTTCCGTTATGGTACCGGTCTTGTCTAGCACAATCCGCTTGATTCCCCTGCTTGCCTCCAGCGCGCGTCCGCCTTTGATCAGGATACCATTCTTCGCTCCCACACCAGTACCAACCATAATGGCTGTGGGCGTGCTGAGCCCGAGAGCACAGGGACACGCCACGACGACGACCGAGATGCACAGTTTGAGGCAGACGGCGAGTTTCGTCTGCCCATGCATCATGAACAAGGATGGTAGGTCGTCATTGGTTAGGACATAATTACTGAGGACCATCCATATGATGAAAGTGAGCAGTGAGAGCGAGATGACAAAGGGCACGAACATGCCCGCAACCTTGTCGGCAAACGCCTGGACGGGGGCTTTCGATGTCTGCGCATCCTCGACGAGTTTGACGATCTGCGCAAGAGCGGTGTCCTTTCCGGCACGAGTGACTACCATATCGAATGTCCCCGCGCCATTAACTGTTCCACCAATGACTGCATCGCCCACCTGCTTCATCACTGGCACAGGCTCGCCGGTAACGGCGCTCTCATCCACAGAGGAGTGCCCGCGGGTAAGTGTGCCGTCTGCGGGGATTTGCGAACCAGGGACGATCTTCACAATGTCGCCGACTTGCACAAGCTCGGTGGCGATGCGCTTCTCTTGCGTGCACGCTGGAGGGTCTGTATAGATGGTGGCCATGGATGGTGCAAGAGCCATAAGATCGGTGAGGGCTGCCGAAGTTTTGCCTTTGGCGAGATTTTCCAGGTACCGACCAAGGGAAACGAAGGTAATGAGCATGGTGGACGTGTCGAAGAAGACGGAAGGTTCAGCATCTGGATTTGGGTCAAAGAGCGCGAAGGCCATCGCGCCGACCGAATAAATGAAGGCCGCAGTCGTGCCGAGGACGACGAGCACATCCATAGTTGCTGAACCGTGCTTGAGCGATTTCCACGCATTACGGTAGAATTTCTGGCCAAGCCAGAACTGGACGGGGATAGTGAGGATAAGGGATAGCAAGTCGCCAAGGTAGAGGCCATGCATGATTCGAAAACGGGCGATGGGCCGAATAAATGGGACCATCGGGAAGATCATGCCGATGAAAAACACAGGAATAGCAAGTGCTACTGAACGATTGAATCGGTCCCTCCACTCCTGAACCTCCTTGGTGCGGGTAAGCGACCGAAGCTGGGTGGCATTCGATTCATCTGAGAGCACGGCATCAAAACCGAGGTCTCCTACGCGGTCGACGAGGTCACGAGGACCGAGTATCTTGCTGTCGAAGACGATTTTCGCCGTCTCGGTGGCTAGTGTGACGGACACGGAGGATACACCAGGCATCGCGCCCAGCTGAGATTCGATGTTGTTGGTGCATGAGGAGCAAACCATGCCGTATATCCGTAGAGTGACCTCATCAATGCGTGCTGGAGGAATGTGGAATGCATCGAAGCCAATGTCTGAGATTTCCTCTGCGATTTTCTCTGGTGTCCAAGTGAGTGGGTCGAACTCGATGACTGCGCGCTCAGCGAGCAAAGCGACTTTGACAGAGTGAATACCAGGTTGGTTTCTAAGCATTCCTTCAATTGACTGTGGGTCGTGGCCATCGCCGGATGGCTCCGTCAGCAGGTTAGATAACCACGTATGAATGATTAATACGCACCTCGACACAAGCACCACAGGTCATACCCTCGATGCGGAATTCGACCTTCTCGCACTGCTCGTCGAACGCATTGCTGTCCTTTGCCAGGGGGACCCGCTCAAGCTTGTCGTCCGTCGCGGGAGAAAGAGGCGATTTGAGGACATTAAAGACAGCCGAAAGCGGAGTTTTAAGGGCGTCGGGGATAGGCATTGTTCAGATACGCGTTTAAGCGGACAGACGGCGAAATATGTGGAGATGGTGAGACGGCGCGCGGCGCTGTAATAGCGCCTGGCAAAGGGCGAGAGGACGGCGAGGACGGAGGTGAATACACAACGTCCTCGGCGGTCTCAAGGTTAATCTGGCGAGTTTGAGTTTGCACCGTAAGGCGACCTGCGCAAGCCAAAGGGAAATGGAGTTCAGGTCCAACCAGCAGCGACAGGACAGCCAGCAAGCAAGGCGAATACTAATTTGTAAATGAGTGGGAACATCCGCCAAACTCGGTCCTTATACCAAGCACACGTAATTAACTCAGAGGACATAAGAGTTCAGCATGAACCTTGTTTCCTGATGTAAGGTACCAGAATTTGCCCGCCAGATTCACAAGTAAATAACTCTGCACTACTACGGTAATAGCCGCACCTACGAGGTGTAGTTGATGCTTACATGTACGCATGAATCATGGAAGTAAAGCTCACAACAGGGTTTGTTCGAAACCGGCAAGATTGAAAGTAAGGCGGCGATATATACCCCTTCGTTCGAGGACACGGCAAATAGATTTGACCTGGATGTGATGAAGAGCCGGGAGCCACCTACGTGTAATGCCACTCAGTAACTCGTATGAACCGACAGGTCCACCCGGCCAAAGTCAAATTCATGAAGCACCCAGACATAAAGTAAGCACCTAGTCGGGCAACCATCCATTTGGCCCTGCAACCCCGCAGCAGTGCTCTCACTCCCCCTCAATCCTGGAACTTGCGCAGCGACTGAAGTTCGTCTAGTAACGGCTGCAACACGTCATCATCGTACTTCGCCAGACTACCGTAACGTTTCAGTACTCAATCTCTCTGTCCAGACGTGACAACGTGCGTACCTGGGGATTATACTCTTGGCCTCGTCCGCAGTCGAAGGGCAGAGGTTGCCCAACTGCGCCGTCTCGAACTGTGTCAAGTTGCTCTGCCGTCGAAGTGTCCTACCAGCGTTTAGTTAGGGGAGAAGAAAGTCAAACGCGCAGTTTGGGGGCTCACGAGCGTACGATGCCAATCGCGTCCTCGGTCGCGAATTTACTAAACAAATTGACGTATTCGACCGTTTTATTGAACACACTGTCCAACGTTTGGTAGCATTCAACACCTTTTCCGAGATTTTCAAGTCGAGGCGGACCTACGGAGTATCAATTTGCATCTTCTTCCCTTCCCGTTCCTTTAACAAGATCCGTACTTCGGAGATGAGTAAACAGCCGGCGTTGTTGAACTCTACGAAACGTAGACTTCATTGGCGCGAACTTTTACTTGGGGTTGTTGAACCGACCTGGGCCGAGCTTGAGCGTCGCCGCATCCTCCTCCTCCTGTACTACACGTCGGTGGAGCCGAGTCCCCATTATTTATGTGGCGGACGCGGGAGAAATTGGTTTGTGGCGGGAATCAAAGAGCTCCGATTGAGGCTGGGTGGTCGCTGGTTCGCTTTTAGTTTCTACCCCCTTCCTCATGGTTTGAGTTTTACAGAAATGAGTAAGAAAATGCAGATAGATCTGACCCCGGTGATTAGGTGTGGCTCTGCATTGGTGTCCACCACCCGAAGCGAACCGGACACCGCCGCGGTGTAACAAGACGATGCCCACGATCCTGGGATGCCACCGCACCTATACTCTTCAAATTCCTACTCCACCTTCCCGCTTGCCTAGGCCAGAACTGCCGGGCTTCAAACCCTCCAGAGGACTCCGATGCCACATCTCTGCACAGCTACCCGATATCCAAAGGACCAGCCTGCCAGCACGCTCAATCCCGTGTTCCCACGTGGATATGGTTATCGACCCCGGCACATTGGTTGGAACAGCGCACCAATGACTTGAAACGGTTTTGTGGCAGGCATAACCGAGTTCATCATGTAACGTCGTTCGTTTCCTCCCAGTTTGTGCTCCTGCGCCGTTGGTACCCAGCTAGACCGCCTCGATGCGCTATCGGGCACTGCCCCACATTATGCCGCTACGTTGATCGTAGGGCCCTCAAGTCAGAAGAATAAAAGGTCAGCTCAAGCGGTTGCGGGTCGATTACTCGGAGACCCTCACCTCCCCCACGGGGCACCCCAAATGGGTGTGTAAAAGATTTCTGCCGACGGAGAAGCAATGCTGCAGACGCGCCGCACTCACCCCAGGCCCACCAAGAGAGCAACAGGCCCGAAAAAAACGAGTTCTTACCAAGTTGTCGAATAGTACGCGTCCCGGGGATGGGTGGGAGCCAATGTGGCCAGGAATACCAGAAAACGCCGGTTAGGAACCGCATGGGCCCAGTCTTCTGGTTTATCTGAGTTCGTCCTGTTCACGGCTTCGATATACAACGGAGGTCAGCGGGTCTGGGACAGGCCCTGACGAGGAGGTACGCGCCTCGAGGCCATCGCGTTTCTGCGCAAATGCCACCAGAGTATGTCTACATCGACTCCTACACTCCTCCATGTCAGTATCTAACGCTTTTCGCGTCGTTTGCAGCAGCGACCGAGGGAAACAGGACGGGATGTGTTTACTCCGATGATATTTGTTTTTGTTGGACTCCACCGCAACTGCGATGGGATTTCTCCAGCGCCTCTTCTCGCGCGGCAAGTCGAAGAAACAACAAAACGGACATGCCACAGACGACGATGGCGTGACTCCCAAGACGCGGCACAGTCTGAGTGTCTTCAACGCCCTTATTGACCGCGACCGTGGCAAAGCCCAGAGCTCAACCCGCCCTAGCGCAGACGGTCCGCTAGATGAGGACCCCTCTTTGACGCGTCTTTTACGCACTAATTCAGCGAATTTTCGCGTCATCAACGAGATCGACTATAAGTCGCTCCCTCCGCTCTGTATGCCTCTCTATTCCGCAACTTTTCCTTTGTGACTCGCTCAAACCGCTCACAGCACACCCTATAAATGATGTAGGCACAGTACCCGCGTCTGGCGACGACAACAACTTCAAGGTGGAGGTGCACAGGCGACGAATCCATGCTCGTGCAGAGTTCCCCAGGGCAAACTCGCCGCTGTCCCATCTAGACTCATCACACTCTTGTGAACTTCCTCTTGATTCTACCGACAACCATTCAGATACGGAGGGCCAGGAGGGTAGACGCAAACTCATCAAAGCCAAGCCGAATTCTTACTCAAAAGCCACCTCCAGCATCAAGCTCTCCATAGTTCCCAAGGAAAGCTCGGATCGGCGGTTATCCGGGATTTTTGCGCGCCCTGCGCCCGGACAGCAGGAGGCGACAGTCTCAACACGCTCAACCAGCGCCCAGGCAACGAACTCTATGAGCTCACGGGCGTTCCAGTCCATCTCCTCCATGACAAACCACAGTAATACGTCCAGCTGGAGGTCGACCAGAGCGAGCACACGAAGCCCTATCACCCCGGCAATGGAGAGACTCCGGAAGGACCCGTCCGTTGCGTCTCTGCTCAACATGTGGGAACCCGACGGGTCACTCAAGCCTTCTGCGTTCTCTAACACGCCTCCGGGGGACCACAAACCGGAGCCCAAGGGCGAGCCAAAGTGAGCGCTTAATCGCCCGCCGTCGCGGGTGGTTGTGAAAGGAAACTCACGCGGTTCTGCTCTACTAGCACTAGTCCTCCCATCTTGCGATATGACACTTCATCACCGAATGGGCGCGACGAAACGTTCAATGCTCCAGGATGGTCACTTGCGCAGACCGTCCACGATACCCCGTCATCCGCACACTCCTCCCTCCCTCCCCCAGACTCTGAACCGGAGTCGTACGATTCCACCGACGACATGTACCCCAGCAGTTCACTGCACGTGGAGGCAGGGTCGGATGGCGATCTTAGCTTTGGCAGCGACTTCCTTCCGGCGGAGCGAAACCCCTCCCCCACGCCTAGCAATGAGGATGAAGATTACACTGGGCCAATTCTCCCTGTTCGGCGAGCATCGCAGGTCTTCGACTTTTTGAATAAGCCGAGGTCCGAGTGGCAGTCGTGCGCCACTGAGAATATACCTTCAGACCAGCACGACTCTGCAGATGTGACTACAACGATCGTCGATCAACAGGAGGTCGAGACGAACGCCCTCGCCCTCCCCATCGACCCCACTCGGCGTCCTCGAGGACCGAGGGCCAATCCTAGTCCCTCTCCACTCAGACGCACAGTTCCCCTCCCAGGGTCGGATGACGAAGACGATAGAGACGTTGGGCTCTCCCCCACGCAATGGCGTGCTACCCAGAAGCCCCCACCGAGCAAGATCCCCCGCCCAATTTTACGCACCCGCTCAGGGTCAGACAGCGCGCAGTTCTTTGCGACTGGCATTAACGGAAGGAAGAGCATCTCTCCACTATCGGCTATGCGTCGCCCGCTCCCGGAACGCGCTTCTCCGACGCCAAACGTCAACGCTGAGCCGCGTCCCTCGAGTAGCGGCGGCTGGATCGACCCCAACCAACCTCCACGCCCTCTCAGTCGTACGAGTGTCGCGAGTAACGACGACTATGCGACGCGGGCGAGGGCGCCGGTCCCACACGAGCGCGCACCGAGCCGCGTGAGCTTCATCGAGCCCGAAAGGCCGCACAGTCGCGCGAGTATGATCAATACGGGCGCGCATCCATTCGTTCCGGCGAGATCACCGACTCCGGAGTTCCGCGCTGCGCATGTCCGATCCACGAGCCCGCTGCACCTTGGTCCAAGCCCCAGCCTCAGCCGTGCGAGCTCCAGTGCCCAAGGAAGGAATAGGGCGGGAAGTGGGAGCTACCAGATGATCAAGGGCGGTCGTAGTCCCCAGTCGTATCACCGCAGAGCAGCGAGCGCGTCCTTTGGATCTCCTTCCACGCACCGACCTCTCACGCCGCTCTTACTTGGGGTCTCAGAGCCTGATGATTATCATGGTCCCAGTTCCCGTACTGGGAGGGAGAGCCCACTTGGGAATGTAGTAGGCCGCGTCCTGCTCGGGAGGGACGATGATTCGGAGGACGAGGACGAGGACAGCGACAATATAGCGAGTGTGCTACCGTATCGCCAGCTTGAAAACGCGGAGGATGGCGGATTCAGGAGAACCACAGATGTAGATATGAGGAAGCTTGCGCTGAGGGGCGACACGATGTTCAACTCAGTACGGATAGCGCCTGCGACGGCCTTTGCGATGTCTCACCCGCCAAACGAGAAGACTGTTGCGAGCCACAAGGTCCCTACAAAGTCAGAGCCTGAGAATGCCTCGCCTATAGATAGTGCGTGCTCAGCTCCTTCTAGTTAATGATTAGGGCACTCACGATTGTCTTTTAGTCAAGCGGACTCCTACGTCGCCTCGGATTTCGACACCCAACGGTATCGGCCCAAGTAAAACCCCCGAGTCGCTCAGCCCACTTGAGCTGTTCTCCCTCGCCTATCCACTTGGCTCCCAATCCCCTCACAGCGCGACACCGCCTCTGAACGTACCGACGGGGAGCTCAAGTCGGTTGAAGACCCCCAATCGACTGCCTGGCGAGGGAGACCCGTCGCCCGCCTCGTCGTCAAAGCTCGGCTCGTACGGGAGGGAGATCATGGCCCGAACGCGCAGTGTGAGACAGCCTGCGCGATGATGTGATACGACGCCCTGTTTCTTGTGATCTTGACTCGCGACAGCAACACACAGATCCACATTGACCCGCACAAAGGCAAAGACACTTCAAGCCATTTACGTGCTCCTACGTAAGGACTTGCATCTTTTCGAGCTCCTCTTCCCGCTTTCTCTGAAGTGACAAAATAAGCATACCCCTGCTGTATTCCGTGCAGGTTATGCCTACTGTCTTTGCAGCGGCCTTCTATGCACCTTATTTTGTCCCTTTATTGTAGCTATGTTGCATTAGCATTCTCCCCCTTCTAGTGTCTCTTTGATTAAATCTTGAATGAAACCACATTTTGCAAACGCACTTCGGGTGAACACATTCCTTGTCTAGCTCATATATTAACGAGGGGGTTCATTAGCTCCCAATCGCGAGACATCGTCTCCGAAGGAGTCGAGATTGTCTTCAAGTGTGGGTCCATTGCACCATGGATAGCACCTCAAGGTGTGCAGACCAAAGGCGATACTGCCAAGAGATGAACGGACGTGCCTGCAGGGTGCCACGGAT
>Ga0307513_10002016_pt1 | contig 28599 bp, 21 predicted proteins | sample 15_EM_MG_FD_202174 | JGI IMG/M metagenome (GOLD analysis project Ga0307513, IMG submission 202174) | Populus trichocarpa ectomycorrhiza microbial communities from riparian zone in the Pacific Northwest, United States - 15_EM | ecosystem: Host-associated > Plants > Roots > Unclassified | place... | reverse complement strand
CGTCGCGCGTGAAACGAAAGCGCGAGGTCACGACGATCTGGTCGGCCTGGCGCCGCATCGCGCTGCTGAACGGGCCGAACGGCGCGGCCGCGCGGACGATCGCCACCGCCTGCTGGTCGAGCTGGCGAGAGCGGCTCGGCCGCACGATCTCGGCTTCGACCACCCGCCCTTGGGCATCCACCGTCACGTTCATCGTCAGTTCACCATACAGCTTGCGGCCTTGCGATTCGGGGAAGTTGCGCGTGCCGCGCTCTTCGATGCGGCGGCGCAGCGCGTCGTAGTACAGCGCATAGATCTCTTCGCGCGCGGCCGGGCTGATGTAGCGCTTCTTCGGCCGCGCATTCTCGTCGTTGATGCGCTTTTCGATCTCGGCCAGCAGGCGCAGCAGCTGGCGGCGGTGCTCTTCCTGTTCGCGCTCCTGCGGCGTGCCGTTGTCGCGCCGCGGGTCGGGCGGCGGCAGCGTGGCGACTTCGCGCCGGATCCTGGCCAGAAGCTGCTGCTGCTGCTCCTGCAGTTCGTCGATGCGCTTGCGCGCGTCGTCGGCCGCGTCACCGATCTGCACCGTCGGTGCCGGCGGCAGCGGCGATGTCGCCCGGCCTTTCGCGGCCTCGCCGCCGCCGGCGAGCTGGGTCTGGGCAATCGCCTGCGCCTGCGTCGGCGCTTCGGTCGAACGCGCGTTGACGAGGATCACTTCCAGCGGCGTGTCGCGAAAGACGCGGTTGAAGGCTTCGGGGTCGACGAAGCGCACCGCCAGCAGCCCGCCGTGCAGGCCGAGCGAAGTCAACAGGGCCCATTGCAGCGCCGATAAATCAGGCCACCGCATCGCCCGGGACGTCGCTCACGTCGATCGCCAGCGTCAGCGGGCCGGAGGCTTCGGCCTCGTCCTCGGCTTCCTCTTCGGCCGCCGGCGGCGCGGCTTCGATGCGCGCGGCAAGCGTCGCGTGCAGGTCGAGCGTCAGCAGGTCGATGCCGGTGATGCGCGCGCGCAGCTTGCTGCCGCGCGGCAGGCTTTCGGTGCCCGCGACGCGGAACACGAGCGGCAGGGTTTCGGCGCGCACCAGGCCGTCCTTCATCACCGTGGCTTCGACTTCGGTGACCGTGTTCTGTTCCAGCCAGCGCAAGGTCCAGTAGCGCTCGATGCCGTGCTGGAAGTCGTTGTAGGCTGCGTAGGCGGTGTCGAAGCCGGAGATGATCGAGAACAGCAATGCGTCCTTCGGCCGGAACGGCGCCACCAGCGCCGCGCTGCGGCCGTGGCGGGCAACGGCGACGATCTGCCACTGGTTGACGAGGTCGACATAACGCCGCAGCGGCGACGTCGCCCAGGTGTACTGCGCGACACCCATTCCGGCGTGCGGCAGCGGCCGGGTGCCCATGCGCACCTTCACGCCGGGCAACAGGCTGCCCTGGCTGCGGTAGATGCCGGGCACGCCGTGCTCGGCGAGCCAGCCGCCCCAGGTGCTGTTGGCCAGGATCATCGCCTCGGCGACGATCAGGTCCAGCGGCGCACCGCGCTGCCGTGTGCTGATCGAAACGCGTTCGCTGCCATCGGGCTCGGCGACGTTGCCTTCCAGGCGGAAGTTGTAGTCGGGCCGGTTGAAGTTCTCGGGCTTGCCACGAACCATCTCGCGGCGCGCCTTCAAGGCCTTCGCCAGGCGGAAAGCGAACGCCAGTTCGGGCGCGAAGGCGTATTCGGCCGGCGCTTCGCCGGTCAGTGCGGCCTCGGTGACCACGCCGTCGAGCCGGTCGTGGCGCAGGTTGGCGACGATCGGCACCCGCTCGATCCGGGTCTCGCTGCTGCGGACCTCCAAGCTCGCCTCGTCGAGCGTCACGTACAGGCTCACCGCCGGGCAGTCGCGGCCTGCGGTCAGCGTGTAGGCCTGGACCACCGCGTCGGGCAGCATGGTCAGCTTCCAGCCCGGCATGTAGACGGTCGACAGGCGCTCGCGCGCGACCTTGTCGATGGCCGAGTCGACCGCGAACGCCAGCGCCGGCGCGGCGATGTGGATGCCGAAAGTCACGCTGCCGCTGCCCAGGCCCTGCACCGACAGCGCATCGTCGATCTCGGTCGTCGCCGAGTCGTCGATCGAGAACGCTTGCGCTTCGGCCAGCGGCAGCTTGTCCTTGATCTCCGGTGCGGCCAGCGCCGGGAAACCGGTGCCGTGCGGAAACTGCTCGAACAGGAAGCGCCGCCAATGGAACTGGTACGGGCTGTCGATCGCCCCGGCGGCCTTCAGCAGGTCGAGCGGCGCGCGCTGCGAGTGTTTGGCCGCCTCCACCACCGCCTTGTATTCGGGGGCGTTCTTGTCGGGGCGGAAGAGGATCCTGTAAAGCTGCTCGCGCACCGGCGCCGGGCAGCGCCCTTCGACCAGCTCGGCGGCCCAGGCTTCGATCTGCGCCGCCACCTGCTTCTTGCGTTCGATGCCCAGCAAGGCCGCCTTGACGGTCTCTTCGGGTGCCTTCTTGAACTGGCCGCGGCCGAGGCGGCGAAAGTAGTGCGGCGCCTCGAACAGGCGGAACAGCGCCGCGGCCTGTTTCTCGGGGCCGGCAGCGGCGTCGAAATAATCGCGCGCCAGATCGGCGAAGCCGAACTCGGCGTCGGGCGCGAACTCCCAGGCCAGGCCGAGGTCGATTTCGCCGCTCAAGGCCTGCGCCTGCGCCACCAGCTCGGCCGGGCCGGGCTTGTCGAAGCGCAGCATCACGTTGGCGGACTTGACCTTGACCCGCTTGCCCGAGTCGAGCTCGACCTGCAGCGAACTCTCGGCCTCGGACATCAGGCGGCCGGCGTAGAACTTCCCGGCGTCGTCGAACAAAACATACATCCGGCGATTGTCGCCGCTGCGCCGCGTCCAGCCTGACTAATGAAGGCCGAGGAAGCGCAGCAGATGCGGCAGGTGTTCGTCGAAGTCCGACAGCGCGTGGTCGCCGCCTTCGAGCAGGCGGATCGCGGCACCCGCGTAGCGCGCCGCCATCTCGCGCCAGTCGAGGACTTCGTCGCCCTTGGCGATGACCGCGAAATAGCGCTCCGGGCGGGTGATCGCCGGCAGCGTCAGCGCGCGAAGCTGGTCGATGTATTCGGCGCGAAAGAAGAAGGGCTCTTCGGGCGCGTGGAAGGCGGTCTGCTCGCCGATGTAGGCGGCGAGGTCGCGCGCCGGGTCGATGGCGGGGTTCAGCAAGACCGCCGGCCAGCCGGTCGCCTCGGCCACCGCGGTGGCGTAGAAGCCGCCGAGCGAACTGCCCAGCACTGCCGACGGGCCAGGCCAACCGGCGATGCCGTCACGCACCAGCGCCATCGCGTCGCGCGGTGACGGCGGCAACTGCGGGCACCACCAATGCACGTCGGGCCGGTTTTCGGCCAGCCACGCGGCCAGGCGCTGCGCCTTGAACGACTTCGGCGACGAGCGAAAGCCGTGCAGATAGAGCAGGTTCACTTAGTAGGCCATTTCACAAATACGACCACGTATGAAATCGATGGATTTCGCCGCCCGGCTAGGCGCAGACCCGCTGCCGCACTCCCTGTGCGGCAAGGGGCTGCAACGACGCATGGCGGTGAAAGACACGATTTCATGTGGTCGTATTTGTGAAATGGCCTACTTAGACTTCAGCGCTTCCAGCAGCTTGCCGTGGATGCCGCCGAAGCCGCCGTTGCTCATGCACAGCACATGGTCGCCCGGCCGCGCGGCGCCGGCGATCGCCGCCACCAGGCCCTCCACCGAGTCGGCGACGACCGCCTGCGCGCCCATCGGCGCCAGCGCGTCGCGAACGTTCCAGCCGTAGTCGCCCTGCAGGCAAAAGCTCAGGTCGGCTTCTTCCAGCGCCCACGGCAACTGGGCTTTCATCGTGCCCAGCTTCATCGTGTTCGAACGCGGCTCGAAGGCCGCCAGGATGCGCTGCACGCCGACCTTGCGCCGAAGGCCATCGAGCGTGCTGTGGATCGCCGACGGGTGGTGCGCGAAGTCGTCGTAGACCTTCACGCCGCCGGCTTCACCGCGCAACTCCATCCGCCGGCGAACGCCCTTGAAGCTCGACAGCGCCGCGGCGGCGGCCTCGGGCGCGACGCCGACATGCTCGGCGGCGCCGATCGCCGCCAGCGCATTCATCTGGTTGTGCTCGCCGAGCAGCGGCCATTCGACACGGCCGATCTTCAGGCTGCCGCGCAGCACGTCGAACGAATGCGGCTCGCCGCGTGCGCACAGGCCGCCGGGTTCTTCGCGCTTGGTGCCGAAGCGCTGCACCTCGCTCCAGCAGCCGCGCTGCAGCACGCGGCGCAGCGCTTCGTCGCGTGCGTTGACGAGCAGCCGGCCGCTCGCCGGCACGGTGCGAACGAGGTGGTGGAACTGGGTTTCGATCGCCGCCAGGTCGGGGAAGATGTCGGCGTGGTCGTGCTCGAGGTTGTTCAGGATCGCGGTGCGCGGCCGGTAGTGGACGAATTTGCTGCGCTTGTCGAACAGCGCGGTGTCGTATTCGTCGGCTTCGATGACGAAGTACGGCTTCTCACCCAGGCGTGCCGAGATGCCGAAGTTCTGCGGCACGCCGCCGACCAGGAAGCCGGGTTGCAACCCGGCCGATTCCAGGATCCAGGCCAGCATCGCGCTGGTCGTCGTCTTGCCGTGAGTACCGGCCACCGCCAGCACATGGCGACTGAAGAGCACCTGCTCGGCGAGCCACTGCGGGCCGCTCGTGTAGGGCGCGCCGGCGTCGAGGATCGCTTCCATCAACGGGTTGCCGCGCGTGACGACGTTGCCGACCACGAACACGTCGGGCGCCAGCGCCATCTGCTCGGCGCCGAAGCCTTCGATCAGCTCGATGCCGAGTGCCTGGAGCTGCTCGCTCATCGGCGGGTAGACCTTGGCGTCGCAGCCGGTCACGCGGTGTCCGCCTTCGCGCGCGAGGGCGGCGACGCCGCCCATGAAGGTGCCGCAGATGCCGAGGATGTGAAGGTGCATGGTGCAGCCAGTGTATCGGCGCCGGCGCCAGGCCTGCTAGGCTCGGCCGATGGAGCTCGAGGGCTTGACCGGCATCCCGTGGCTGGCGTCGAACGCGTTCGCCTACCCGGCGCTGGAGTCGCTGCACATTGCCGGCATCGCGCTGCTGGTCGGCAACCTCGTGCTGCTGGAGTTGCGCGTCTGGGGGCTGGCGCCCGAGCTGCCGCTGCGGCCGCTGGCTCGGCTGTCGCTGCGGCTCGCGCTGTCGGGCTTCGCCGTCCTGCTGCTCAGCGGCGGGTTGATGTTCGCGGCCAACCCGGGCGACATGCTGGCCAACCGGGCTTTCGTGGTGAAGATGGCGCTGATCGCGCTGGGCGGGCTGAATGCCGCGCTGTTCCATGCCCGCGGCGGGCTCGACCACCCGGACCGTTTCGCCCGCGGGCAGACCGTGCTGTCGCTGGGTGGGGCTATGGTTCGCGGTCATCATCTGCGGCCGTTGGATCGCCTACCGATAGGAGGGTTTGCGATGCACAAACGCAACTTCATCGCCGGCGGCCTGGTGCTCGTGCTGCGCCCGGCCTTCGCCCACCACGGCTGGAGCAGCTTCGACCAGACGCGGCCGCTGTATGTCGAAGGCCAGGCGGCCAAGGTCGCCTGGCGCAACCCGCACGCGGAAATCGAGCTGGAGGTGGCGTCCGACCTCAAGCTGCCGGCCGACCTGGCCGGGCGCGCGCTGCCCGCCCAAAGCGCCCCGGTCGACGGCCCGGCGTTGCTGAAGACCGCCGCGCTGCCGACCCGCAAAGACCGCCGCTGGCACATCGAGCTGGCGCCGATCGCGCGGATGGAATCCTGGAAGGTCCCCGAGATCCGCCCCGGCGAGACCGTCGCGATACTCGGCTTCACCTTCCCCGGCGAAAAGGGAGAGGCCGTGCTGCGCGCCGAGTACCTGTTCGCCGGCGGCAAGATCTACGGTCTGCGCTCGGCGCCCGCGTAGAGCCCGGCCGGCGTCGGCCTGCGCGGCCCGCGTGGGCTCCGGCGTCAGACCGCGCGACGGCGCCGCCGAGCCCAAGCCAGCGCGCCCAGGCCAGCCAGCATCAGGGCGTACGTCTGCGGCTCGGGCACCGCCGGGGCTACCGCCACCGACAGCAGGAAGCCGTGTTGCTCGTATGTGATGCTGTTGAACGCGGTGCCGACGATCGAGCCCGCATCATTGATGTCACTGGCGATCCGCAGCCGCCAGCCGGCCTGCGCCGCGCTGGCGTCGAGGAAGCTGTCGAGGTTGACCACGCTGCCGTCGGTCCACAGCGTCGAGTATTCGACGCCGTTGGCGTCGACTGAGCGGCCGACGACCTGGCCGCTCGAATTGATGCCGAAGGCGTCGCTGGTATCCCCGCCCAGCGTGCCCAGGTCCGTTGCCATGCCGTTCGTCCACCGGGTGGCGTGGTTGCGGCTGCTGTCGGCCCGCGTCGAGCTGCCGACGACGATGCCGGCGCTATTGATGGCCCAGGCCGTGCTGTCGGCACCGCCCAGCGTGCCCAGGTCCTGCAGCGCGCCGCCGCTCCACACGAAAGCGTGCTGATGCTGGTTGCCCGCCAGTTGCGAGGAACCCGCGACCTGGCCGGCATCGTTGATGTCTTTCGCGCCGCTGTTGTTGCCGCCCAGCGTGCCCAGGTCGGTCAGGCCGCTGCCGCTCCACAGCGTGGCGTGGGTCGCGCCGTTGCCGGCGACGAGCGAGAGACCGGCGGCCTGGCCGACGTTGTTGATGCCATGGATGGCGCTGTTGATCCCACCCAGCGTGCCCATGTCGGCCGCCGAAGCGCCGGAGGCCGTACTCCACAGGTTGGCGCGGAAGGCGCCGCTGGTGGTTTTTCCCTCGCCGACCATCTGGCCGGCGTTGTTGATGTCGTAGGCCATGGCTTCGCCGCCGCCGTACGACAAGTAGCCCGACCCGTACGTTCCCTCCCAGCGGATGGCGTACACCTTGCCGTAGATGTTGTTGGCGATGCCCGACACCAGGCCGCTTTCGTTGATCGCGGTCGCCTCGCCGTAGCCGCCGCCGAGCGTGGGCAGGTCGGTGTAATCGTAGGAAATGGCGTAGGACGTGGCGTAGGAAGTGGCGTGGGCTTGCCCCGCTGCCGCCAGCAGGAGGCAGGCCGCGGCCAGGCCCGAACGGGCGGGGTTGTTTCGTTTGAAGGTTTGCACGATGGATCCTTTTGAACGCCGGGTGGCGATGGAAGTTGAGCGACCTTGTCGCGGTCAGGCCAGGCGACGCCGGCTCACGAAGCCGATCACGCCCAGGCCGGCCAGCAGCAAGGCATAGGTTTCGGGTTCAGGCACGGCGGCAACCGAGAGCAGGAAGCCGTGCGTCTCGAAGGTGTTGGTGTTGTAGGCGCTGCCGACGATCCAGCCCGCGTCGTTGATGTCGGTCGCGATGTACGCCACCCAGCCGGCCTGCGCCAGGCTGGCATCCATGTAGTCGTTCAGGTCGAAGATGCCGCCGGCGGTGTCCCACAGCGTGGCATGCCAGAACCCGCTGGCGTCGTACTGGGACTGGCCGACGACCAGGTTGGACATGTTGATGCCGTACGCGCCGCTGCTCCGGCCACCCAGCGTGCCGAGATCGGCAACCCCGCCGAGCCACCAGGAGGCGGCGTGCGCCCCACCATTGCCTGCCAACAGCGCGGTGCCGACGACGGCGCCGAGGTTGTTGATGCCCCAGGCGGTACTTTCATTGCCGCCCAGCGTGCCCAGGTCGACCAGCCGGCCGCGGTCCCAGGAGGTGGCGTGCAAGTACCGGTCGCCGGCGATATAGGAGTAGCCCGCGACCTGCCCATGGTCGTTCAGCGCCTTGGCCACGCTGTTGTTGCCGCCCAGGGTGCCCATGTCGATCAAGCTGCCGCCGCTCCAAAGCGTGCCGTGGCTGGCATGGTCGCCGGCGAGGTCGGAGGTGCCGACCACCTGGCCGGCGTTGTTGATGCCGACCGCGTAGCTGTTGCTGCCGCCGAGCGTGCCGATGTCGACCAGCGTGCCGCCGACCCATACGTTGGCGTGGTAGTTGCCGCCCTGCGCGATCGAATACCCGGCCACCAGGGCGGCATCGTTCATGCCCATGGCCCAACTGTTGGCCTTCGGCCCGGCGAGCGGAAGCAGCACGCCGGTGTCGTTGCTCCCCCATACGGTTGCGTGAATGACGTTGCCGCTGTTGGTGGCGTTGCCCGCCACCAGGCCGGTGGCGTTGATGGCTTTGGCGTCGCTGTAGTTGCCACCCATCGTGCCCAGGTCGCGGTACGCATACGACGTGGCATGGGCTTGCGCCGCGCCCGCCAGCAAGACGCCGGCGGCTGCCAGGCGAACGAAGGAATGTCTTTGTTTGAACGCTTGCACGATGAATCCTCTTTGACGTTTGGTTGATGGCGGCCGACTGGCGGCGTCCGCGCCGTTGCGCCGGTGGCGTTCGGGCTGAACTCGCTGGTCTGCGCTGGCAAGCAGTGTCGGCAGCGGGCGTCAAGCAGCCGTCAAGGCAGCGTCATGGCACGCTGGCGCGCTGACCCCCTGAACGCAGGGGGAGAAACCTCAACGGGACGAACAGGTCGAACAGGTCGAACGGGTCGAACGGGTCGAGCGGGTCGAGCGGCTCAGGCAGCCGCAGCCGCCTGGGCCAGCGCCACCGCTTCGGCCAGCGACAGTTGCTGGCCGGCTGCGAAGGCTGCGGCGCTGGCCTGGGCGCCGACCTGCACCTTGGCCAGGCGGCGCACGCGGCGCAGCGCCTGCTCGTGGCTTCCGAAGAGCGGGCTGAATCGCTGGACCCAGAACGTGCCTATGAAGCCGGCCAACTGCTGCGCCAACGCTGGCCGGCCGGTGCGCGCCAGCGGGTGCAGCAGGTTCCAGATGGCCAGCGCGGCGTTCCAGGAGTCCAGCGCAAGCCAGGCCACGGACAGGCTTTCGAGGCTGTCGGCGCAGGCCGCGCTCCAGCAGCGCATTTCCACGTTTGCGGCGCCGCGCAAGGTCAGGCAAAGCGCCGCCATGTGCCAGGACTGCATCCGCCGCGCATCGTCGATCACCGGCCCGACTTGCTCACACGCCTCTCGATGGCGGCGCGCCGTGAACGCCAACTGGGCCAGGGAGAAGCGCGTGCGCATTTCGTTGACGCGGTCGCCGTGCAGCTGCCACACCGCCAATGCCTGGCCGTGCAAGGCGTCGCCTCTGGCGAAATCGCGGTCGCGATGGCCGACGACTTCGCCCATCATCCCGTTCGCGCTGGCCAGGATGCCGGCGTCGCCGGCGGCCTGGGCTAGCGCCTGGGCTTCGACCAGCCGGGTCAGCAATTGCTCGCTCCGGTCACCGGAGTTCCAGGCCACCGTCGCGGCCGTGACCAGGCCGCGGGCACGGATGGCAGGTTGGTCTGTCGGCGCGCTGACGATGCCTTGCTCGATCAGGCGCCGGCCATCGTTGCCGCGGCCACTGCGAAACAAGGCCCGGCCGAGCAGGATCATGCCGCTGCTCTTCAGCGCCAGGTCGTCGCAGACGGCGGTGGCGGCCTCCAGCGTGGCAACGCCCGCGCCCGGCAGGTCCACGTCGACCAGCGCGGGCCGCAACGCCAGCGCAATCTCGATCGCCGCCCGCGGCTGGCCGTCGCGCATCGCGCTGCTCATGGCGGCCACCAGGTTGGGCATTTCGGTGCGCACCGCGGCCAGCGGCGGCGTGGCCGGCATCGCGCGGCCCCAGGCGATGGCCCAGTCGCGGTGGCGGCGGCGCAGCGCAGCGGCATCGTCGGCCGACAGCGCGCGCTGCGCAAATTCGCGGATCGGTTCGTACAGGCTGAAGCGCAGCGCATCGGCGTCGTCGTCGGCCGGCACTGCGCGCAGCAGCGAATGCGACAGCAGTTCGTCCAGCCGCAGCGGCACCTGGTGGGCGGTGTGCGCGTGCTCGGAACACACCGCCTGCGCCGCGGCCGCGCTGAAGCTGCCGTGGAAGACCGTCAGGCCGCCGAGCAGAGCACGCTGCTCGGGCGCCAGCAGTTGCCAGCTCCAGTCTATGGTTTCCTGCATCGAGTGGTGCCGGGTGTCGCTGCGGCCGCGTACCGGTGGGCGCGCCAGCAGATCGAGCGCGCTGGCGCTGCCTTCGCGGGCGCGCCGCAGCGTGGCCGCCATCTCGGCCGGCGCCAGGCTGCGCACGCGGGCAGCCGCCAGTTCGATGGCCAGCGGCATGCCGTCGAGCAGGTGCACCAGTTCGATCACCGCGGCGCGGTTGCCTTCGTGCAGGTGGAACTCGGCGCGGGCGGCGCGGGCGCGGTCGACGAACATCGCCACCGCCGGGCTCAGCGCGGCTTCGGCCAGCGCCGCATCGAGGGCCGGCAGGCCGAGTGCGGCGACCACCACCTCGCGCTCGCCGGCCAGCGCCAGCGCGCGGCGCGAGGTCACCAACTGGTGCAGCAGCGGCAGCCGGGCACCCAGCGCGGCCACCGCCTCGGCTCCGGCATCGACGAGCTGCTCGAAGTTGTCGAGCACCAGCAGCGCGCGCCGCCCGTCCAGGGCCTGCACGATGGCCGACAAGGCGCCCGCCTTGCCGCCGGCCAGGCGCAGCGACAGCAACACCTGATCGAGCAACTGCTGCTCGGTGGTGCAGGCGGCCAGCGGCACGAAGGCCACGATGTCGAAGGCGCGCTCCGCGCCGGCGGCGGGGTCGCCGGGTTCGGGCCAGGCCGGGACTGTGGCCAGCGCCTGCGCCGCTTCGACGGCCAGCCGGGTCTTGCCGGTGCCGCCGGGGCCGAGCAGGGTCACCAGGCGGTGGCTGGCCACTTCCACCTTCAGCCGCGTGGCTTGCGTGTCGGCGCCGATCAGCCGTGTGAGGTAGGCCGGCAGCGCGCTGCGTTGCGGGTCGGCGCGCGGGGCCGGCCGGGCGGGGGCGGGCAGCGCTGCTGCGGTTGCAGCCGGCGCCGCCGGCGGGGTCGGCGCGCGCAGCCGGTCGAACAGGCCTTCTAGCCGCAGGCGTTCGTCGCTGATCCACTCGTCGTAGTGGCCGGGTAGCAATTCACCGGCGTAGAGCGCGCGGGCCTGGTCGTGATCGCCGGCCTTGAACGCGCGCTCGAATTCGGCGGCGTCGCATTGCACCGTGCCCGGCAGCACGCGGATGCCGGCCCGGTCGGCGTCGAGCACCTTGAAACCGGGCCGCTGCGGCGGCTCGAGCACTTGCCGGAGCGACGACAGCGTCTGGCGCAGCCGTTGGCGGCCGGCGTCGGGCTCGACCCCCGGCCACAGCAGCTCCACCAGCAGCTCGCGCGGCTGCGTGTTGCCGGGCTGCAGGCACAGCCGCGCCAGCAGCGCGATGGCCGCACGGGTGCCGAGTTTGCCGTGGCGCTGGGCGCCGTCGCTGAGTTCGAAGCCGCCGAGCAGGCGCAGGTTCCAGCGTTGGCTGATCGGTGCGGCGGTGGTCCCTGAAAGCATGGCCCATTCTGCCGGCGTGGGGACCGCCGGGGCCGCGCTGCAGCGTCAAAAGTGGTGCGATGTTGCGTTGGCAGCGGGCGCCGTGAGCGCGATGTCCTCGGTGCCGGGGCGGGGCGGGCGCGCGGCTGCACGCGCTGCGCCATCAGGGCGCCGAGCCATCGTTGGAGCGGTTGAACACCAGCGCGCCGTGCTGCTGCGGGTGCCGCGTTGCCAGCTCGGCCAGAGCCAGCCGGCCGGCCACGCGCAAGTGGTGCACGCAGACCGCGCCGCGTTCGTTCCAGCCGGCTTCGAAAGCCTGGCTGGGCTGCAGGTCGGGCTGCTGGATGCCGAGCGGGTCGTAGACGTCGATCTGGCGGCCGTTCTCGGTGTACGGCAGGCCGTGGCCGCCGTAGTCGGCGCGGACCCTGCGCACACAGGCGTTGTAGGTGCTGCGCATCGATCCAGCGCCGGCCAGCTCGTGCAGCGCGCCGGCCAGCGCAGCCAGGGCCCAGGTGGTGACGGATGACATGACCGAGGCTCGGTGGCGGCGGGTCAGCGGACAGCCAGCGTGCGGCCGTCGCGCAGCACGATGGACTCGACTTGCGGCAACGCGCTGCCGGTGGCGGCCAGGTCGGTGCCGTTGAGCGTGAAGCCGTTCAGAACGAAGCCATTGAGGAACGTGCCGTTGAGCTGGCGGCCATTGAAGTTGAGGCCGTTGAGCACCATCCCGTTGAGGAACGTGCCGTTGAGCTGGTAGCCGTTGAAGTTGACACCGTTGAGAACCATGCCGTTGAGGGACAGCCCGTTCGTCACTTCACCGGCCTGCACGGCCGGCACTTGGATCAGCGCGGCGGCAGCCAGGGCGGCGGAAAGGACGATGCGGAGGGTGGTGTTCATGATGCGGTTCCTTGTGCGGTGCGGTGACGTTCGGGTTGCAGAACCGAGCCGGCGGCTGGGTCTGGAAGCAGTGTCGGCGCTGTGCGTCAAGCAAACGTCAAAGCAGCGTGAGGGCGCGCAGGCCACCCGCTCATCCGTGAATCTCAGGCGGTCAGGGGCCGCGGTCGCCGGGCGCCGCGCCGCCGCCCGGCATCAATCAGCGCTTGGCAAGCGCCGCGCTCGCGGCCGCCACCGTGGCTGCGATGTCCTCGGCGCTGTGCGCCGCGCTGACGAAGCCCGCCTCGTACAGCGCCGGCGCCAGGTACACGCCGCGGTCCAGCATGCCGTGGAAGAAGCGGTTGAAGCGCTCCTTGTCGGTCGCCATCACCGCGCCGTAGTTCTGCGGCAAGGCGCCGCAGAAGAAGAAGCCGAACATGCCGCCTTCGCTGTCGCCGACGAAGTCGACGCCGGCGTCGCGGGCTGCGCCTTGCAACCCTTCGACGAGCGCGCGCGTTTTCGCCGACAACGCGTCGAAGAAGCCCGGCCGGCTGATTTCCCGCAGCGTCGCCAGCCCGCAGGCGGTGGCGACCGGGTTGCCCGACAAGGTGCCGGCCTGGTAGACCGGGCCGAGTGGCGCGAGCTGGCTCATCACATCGCGGGTGCCGCCGAAAGCCGCCAGCGGCATGCCGCCGCCGATGACCTTGCCGAACACGCTCATGTCGGGCTTGAAGCCGGGGATCGTGTTCGCGTACAGGCTTTGCGCGCCGCCGAGCGCGACCCGGAAGCCCGTCATCACCTCGTCGAAGATCAGCAGCGCGCCGTGCTGCGTGCACAGCTCGCGCAGGCGCTTCATGAACGGCAGCGACGCGCGGACGAAATTCATGTTGCCGGCGATCGGCTCGATCATCACGCAGGCGATCCGATCGCTATGCAGCGCGAACACCTCGTCGAGCTGGACGAGGTTGTTGTATTCGAGGACCAGCGTGTCCTGCACCACTTCGGGCGGCACGCCGGCGCTGGTCGGGTGGCCGAAGGTCGCCAGCCCCGAGCCGGCCTTGACCAGCAGTGCGTCGGCATGGCCGTGGTAGCAGCCTTCGAACTTGACGATCTTCGCGCGCCCGGTCGCGCCACGCGCCAGCCGCAAAGCGCTCATGCAGGCTTCGGTACCGCTGCTGACCAGCCGAATCTGTTCCACGCTCGGCGCCAGCGCGATGATCGCTTCCGCCAGTTCGATCTCGCGTTCGGTCGGCGCGCCGAAGCTGAAGCCGTCGGCCGCCGCCTTCTGTACCGCGGCGAGCACCGCCGGGTGGCCGTGGCCCAGGATCATCGGTCCCCAGGAGCCGATGTAGTCGACGTAGCGCTGCCCTTCGGCGTCCCACATGTAGGCGCCTTGCGCGCGGCTGATGAAGCGTGGCGTTCCGCCGACGGCGCGGAACGCGCGCACGGGCGAGTTGACGCCACCCGGCGTGACTGCCTGCGCACGCGCAAACAAGGCTTCGTTAGTGGACACGGCGCGGCACCCCGCCACCCTTGCCCTTCGAATCCTCGGGGCCGTTGTCGGGCTCTTCAGGCCCGGACTCGGGCTCGCCGTCTTCGGCACCCGGCAGCGCCCAGAAGAAGCGGTCGGGAACGATGTTGCCCATGCCGGGCCGGAAACCCGCGTCCAGGCTCTGGTCGAGGAACGACAGCGCTTCGCCGACGGCGGCCTGCAATTCGCTGCCCGCCGCCAGCAGCGCGGCGAGAGCGGCCGACAGCGTGTCGCCGGCGCCGACGAAGGCGGTGTCGAAGCGCTCGAACTTCTCGCCGGTCAGCGCGCCCTGCGGCGACGCCAGCACGTTGTCGATGAACTGCTCGCTGCCCTTGGCCGCGAGCATGACGCCGGTCACCAGCACATAGCGGGTGCCGTGTTCGCCGGCCGCCACCGCCAGCTCGCGTGCCGACGGCGGCCGTTCGCTGTCCCACTCGGGCAGCAGAAAGTCCTGCAGCGTCTTGTGGCTGCCGACCAGCACTTCGGTGGCCGGCAGGATCAGCTCGCGATAGGCGTCGAGATAAGGCTGCAACTGGTCTTCTTCGAGCCAGGCCAGGCTCGGCATGTAGGCCACGAGCGGGATGTCGGCATAGTCCGACAGCACCTCGGCGACCGCGCTCACCGTCTCGGCGCTGCCGAGGAAGCCGACTTTCCAGCCGGCGATCGTCACGTCTTCGAGGATCGTTCGCGCCTGCTCGACGACCGCGTCGTCTTCGATGCTGTGGTGGTCGAAGACTTCGGCGGTGTCGCGCATGACGATCGAGGTCACGATCGGCAGCGCGTGCGCACCCATCGCGGCGATCGTCGCGACGTCGCCGGCCAGGCCGCCGGCGCCGCTGGGGTCGCTGGCGTTGAAGCTCATCACGCAGGCCGGCGCCGGCGGCTCGAGCGCCGGGTCCTGCGGCTCCGTGGCCGGATTGGGGTCGGGGGTCATGGGATGGGGCCTTTGCGAGAGCGGCGCCCGGCGCGAGCCGCGCCGGACCTCTAGCGGAATCTGAGGAATGGTGTGTATGTCCCCACAAATCCTTGATTTTTCACAGATGTGCGTGGATACAATCGCCGACCATTGTAGTGAACGACCGTTCGAACGTGAGCCAACCCCGGACCTGGATGTGCCTGATTTGCGGCTGGATCTATGACGAAGCAACCGGGGACCCGGAACACGGAATCCCGGCCGGTACGGCCTGGGCCGATGTGACGATGAACTGGACCTGCCCGGAGTGTGGCGCACGCAAGGAAGATTTCGAGATGGTCGAGATCTGAAGCTGCTGGCAGCTTCGTGCGCGCCGATGAGGAGAACCCACGGTGGAGCCTGACGTTCCCGAACCTGCGCACACCGGTGCGAAGGTGCTGGTCATCGACGACAGCAACACGATTCGCCGCAGCGCCGAAATTTTCCTGCGCCAGGGCGGGCACGAAGTCGTGCTCGCCGAAGACGGCTTCGACGCGCTGGCCAAGGTCAACGACCACGACCCCGAACTGATCTTCTGCGACATCCTGATGCCGCGGCTCGATGGCTACCAGACCTGCGCGATCATCAAGCGCAACCCCCGTTTTGCCCGTGTGCCGGTGATCATGCTGTCGTCCAAGGACGGGCTGTTCGACAAGGCCCGCGGGCGCATGGTCGGCTCGGAAGACTACCTGACGAAGCCGTTCACGAAGGAACAGCTCCTGCGCGCGGTGGAGACGTTCCGCCGCTCGGCGGGGTGATACTGCGGCCGGGCGCGGCTTCGTCCGCATTGCTCTAGGACCAACCCGATGGCGATCCAGAAGATCCTGGTTGTCGACGACTCGAAGACCGAGCTGCACCACTTGTCCGAACTGCTCGGCAAGCGCGGCTACAGTGTTCGCACGGCCGAGAACGGCGAAGAGGCGATGCGCAGGCTGGCCGACGAAAAGCCCGATCTGATCCTGATGGACGTGGTGATGCCGGGCCAGAACGGCTTCCAGCTCACCCGCAGCATCACCCGCGACCCGCGCTTCGCCGGCGTGCCGGTGATCATGTGCACGAGCAAGAACCAGGAAACCGACAAGGTCTGGGGCATGCGGCAGGGCGCGCGCGACTACATCGTCAAGCCGGTCAATGCCGACGAGCTGATCAGCAAGATCAAAGCCTTCGACTAAGCCACTACATGGCCAACCGGGAAGCCCTGCGAGAACTTCAAAGCCGCCTGGCGCAAAGGCTGAAGGCCGCGCGCACCGAAGCCCCCACGGCGTCCTGGCTGGCCGTCGAATGCGCGGGGCAGGGGTTGCTGGTCGCGCTGCCGACCGCCGGCGAGATCTTTTCCTTCGGCACCGTGTTGCCGGTGCCGCACACGCAGCCGTGGTTCGTCGGCGTCGCCAACCTGCGCGGCGGCCTGCACGGGGTCATCGACACGGCGGCCTTTCTCGGCCTGCGGCCGACGATGCAGGCCAGCGAACTGGTGCGCGAACAATCGCGGCTGCTCGCGCTGAACGCCAACCTCGGCAGCCACTGTGCGTTACTGGTCGAGAAGCTGGCCGGCCTGCGTGGCGCCGACCAGTTGAGTGCCGAGCCGGCCGAGGCCGGCCCGCGCCCGCCGTTCGCCGGCGCCCGCTGGCGCGACGGCGATGGCCGGGTCTGGCAGGAGATCGACCTGCCGGCGCTGGCTGCGCACGAACAGTTTCTCGCGATTGCCGCCTGACTGCCGCTTGAATCCGAAGACGAGGACGACATGAGCTTGCTGGAAAGAGTGAAAGGCATGACCCGCGGGAAGGGTCCGGACGAGACCGCGGCCGACACCCTCGGTGGCCCGTCGAATCCGATGGAGGCCACGATCCGCCTCGGCCCCGGCACGCTCGCGCCCGGTGGCCCGAACACGCGCTCGGGCGACTCGTCGATCATCTCGGAAGCCGCGCCTTCCGAGCTGGCGGCGGACTACGGCGAAACGCGCGCCGCGTCCGACGACGCGGATGCCGGCAGCGGCCTGCCGGTCATCGGCCACTGGCCGGCAGCGCGCCAGCAGCGGCTGCTGCTGGTGCTGTTCGCCGTCGGCTTCGTTCTCCTGGTCGTCACCGGCATCGCATCGCTGGTCGCCAGCAATCGCAGCGCGGCCCAGGTCGGCGCGGCCGGCCAGGCGCAGACGCAGTCGCAGCGGCTCGCCAAATCGGTCTCGCTGGCCCTGGTCGGCAACCAGCCGGCGTTCGCCGAATTGAAGGAGAGCGCCGAGTCGCTGGCCAGCAACGTGCGCGGCCTGAAAAGCGGCAACGACAACGTCAGCGCGGTGCCGTCGGGCCTGCAAGACCAAGTCGACAAGCTGCTGCCGCTGGTCGACCGCGCCGAGAAGAGCGCCGGCGTCGTGCTCGGCCAGCAGAAGACGCTGACCCAGGTCGGCCAGGCCTTGCGGACGATCAACCGCCAGTCGGCCGACCTGCTGGAAACGGCCGAGACCGTCTCGTCGCTGAAGCTGCAGGCTGGCGCGTCCGCCGCCGAGTTGTCGGCGGTCGGCCAGCTGGTGATGCTGACCCAGCGCATCGGCAAGAGCGCGAACGAGTTCCAGACGACCGAAGGGGTCAGCGCCGAAGCGGTGTTCCTGCTCGGCAAGGACCTCAACTCGTTCCGCGAGATCGCCGAAGGGCTGATCAGCGGCAACCCGGAGCTGCGCCTGCCGGGCACCCGCGAAGGCCAGATCCGCGAGCGGCTGCAGCAGTTGCTGAAGCAGTACGACGAAACGCGGACCCAGGCCAGCGCGATCCTCGGCAACCTGCAGGGGCTGGTCGCGGCGCGCGAAGCGCAGACGGTGATCGTCACCGACAGCGAACCGCTGCGCCGCGGGCTGGACGAGCTGCAGACCGCGCTCGGCCGCGCCGGTGGCTTCGGCATCGGCACCTTGCTGCCGGGCCTGCTGTCGCTGCTGCTGCTGGCCGCCGGCGGCGCTGGACTGTTGCGCCTGTTCGTCATCGGCCAGACCGCGCGCCTGCGCACGTCCGACGTGCAGCGCCTGGAAGCCGAACGCCAGGAGCAGGAAGCCAAGCGCGTCAACGACGCCAACCAGGCGGCCATCCTGCGCTTGATGAACGAGCTGCAGACGGTGGCCGAAGGCGACCTCACGCAGCAGGCCACCGTCACCGAAGACATCACCGGCGCGATCGCCGATTCGGTGAACTACACGGTCGAGGAGTTGCGTACGCTGGTCTCGGCAGTGCAGAGCACGGTGGCGCGCGTCACCGACACCACGCAGCAGGTCGAGCAGACCTCGACCGAGCTGCTCGCCGCGTCGACCGAGCAGTTGCGCGAGATCCGCGAGACCGGCGAATCGGTGCTTCAGATGGCTGGCCGCATCAACGACGTGGCCGCGCAGTCGCAGCAGACGGCGATGGTCGCGCGGCAATCGCTGCAGGCCGCCGAGACCGGGCTGCACGCGGTGCAGAACACGATCGGCGGCATGAACTCGATCCGCGACCAGATCCAGGAAACCTCCAAGCGCATCAAGCGGCTGGGCGAGTCGTCGCAGGAGATCGGCGAGATCACCGAGCTGATCTCCGACATCACCGAGCAGACCAACGTGCTGGCGCTGAACGCGGCGATCCAGGCGGCTTCGGCCGGCGAGGCCGGGCGCGGCTTCTCGGTCGTCGCCGAAGAAGTCCAGCGGCTGGCCGAACGCTCGGGCGATGCGACGCGGCAGATCGCGGCGATCGTGCGCACCATCCAGACCGACACGCAGGACGCGGTCGGCGCGATGGAGCGCTCGACGCAAGGCGTCGTCGAAGGCGCGCGGCTGTCCGACGCGGCCGGCTCGGCGCTGGTCGACATCGACCGGGTCACGCGCCAGCTCTCCGAGCTGATCGCGCAGATCTCGGCGCAGGCGCTTCGCGAGGCCGAGTCGGCGAACGTGGTGGCGTCCAATATCCAGCACATCTTCGCGGTCACCGAGCAGACCGGCGAAGGCACGCGTTCGACCGCGCAGATGGTGCGCGAGCTGTCGCGCACCGCCGAGGAGCTGAAGGCCTCGGTGTCGCGCTTCAAGGTGGCCTGACCCCCGCATCGACATGGACGCCTCGATGGACGCCTCCCCCGACGCGCCGCACGGCGACGACGTCAGCGCGCTGGCGTGGGTCTACGGCGAGCTGCGCCGCTCGCTGGAAACCGCGCACAAGGCGCTGCGGCGCTACCTGAAAGAGGCCGAGGCGCTGGGTGGCTCGGACGTCGACGCGGTCGACCCGGCGGTGCTGCGCACGGCGCGGGTCCACATCCACCAGGGCGTCGGCGCGCTGGAATTGGTCGGCCTGCCGGCGCCGGCGCAGGTGCTGCGCGCCGCCGAAGCCGCGGTTCAGCGCATGCTGGCCAAGCCGGCGATGGTCGATGCCGCGGCGGTCGAAACGGTCGAACGCGTGTCGTTCGCGCTGCTCGATTTCCTGACCCGCGTGCTGGCCGGCAAGCCGGTGCCGCCGGTGGCGCTGTTCCCGCAATACCGCGCCGCGCAGGTCCTGGCCGGCGCCGACCGTGTCCACCCGGCCGACCTGTGGCCGAACGACTGGGTCTGGCACGAATTGCCGCGCGACCGCACCGCGACGCCGCGCGCCGCCGACGATGAAGCGCGCGGCGAGATCGAGTCGCAGGTGCTGGCGCTGATGCGCAGCCCCGAGCGGCCGCTGCTGGCGCGGATGAGCGACCTCTGCGCCGACCTCGGTGCCGGCACCAGCGCCAGCGCCGGCCGCCACAACGGCGCCCGCCTGGCCACGCTGTGGCAGTTGGCGGCTGCGTTCTTCGAGGCCCAGGCCGGCGGGCTGCTGGCCGGCGATGTCTACACCAAGCGGATCGCGTCCCGGCTGCTGGCCCAGCTGCGCGGCACGGTCAGAGGCGAAGACGAGCTGTCCGATCGCCTCGCGCAGGACCTGCTGTTCTTCTGCGCCCACGCCCGCGCGCCGGTGTCCGACGCCGCATCGCCGCGGCTGGCGGTGGTGCGCCGCGCCTGGCAGCTCGACGACAGCGCCGCCGCCGAATACGACACGCCGCGCCTGGGCCGCTTCGACCCGGCCTGGATCGCCCAGGCGCGCAAGCGTGTCGCCGGCGCCAAGGACGCCTGGTCGGCGGTCGCCGGTGGCGAGTTGCACCGCCTGGCCGGCCTGTCCGAGCAGTTCGCCCTGGTCGGCGATTCGCTGCAGCGTCTGTTCCCGTCCGGCGACCAGCTTGCCACGGCGCTGCAGACCGCGGTCGCGCAAACGGTGGCGGGTGGTGTCGAGCCGCCGCCGGCGCTGGCGATGGAGGTCGCGACCTCGATCCTCTACCTCGACGCGTCGATCGAAGACGGCGAACTCGACCACCCCGAACTCGCCGGCCGCGTGCAGCGCATGGCACGCCGCATCGACGACCTGCGCATCGGCGCCGACCCGCAGCCGCTCGAAGGCTGGATGGAAGAGCTGTACCGCCGGGTCAGCGATCGGCAGACGATGGGCAGCGTGGTGCAGGAATTGCGCACCTCGCTGTCCGAGGTCGAGAAGCAGATCGACCAGTACTTCCGCGACCCGTCGCAGCGCCAGGTGCTGATCCCGGTGCCGAACCAGCTGTCGGCGATGCGCGGCGTGCTCTCGGTGCTGGGCATGGAGCAGGCGTCGGCGGCGGTGCTGCACATGCGCGACGACGTCGACGCCCTGGCCGAGACCGAGGTCGACCCGCAGCGCGCGGTGCAGACCGGCACCTTCAACCGGCTCGCCGACAACCTCGGCGCGCTGAGCTTCCTGATCGACATGCTGAGCGTGCAGCCGGCGCTGGCCAAGTCGCTGTTCCGCTTCGACGCCGAATCCGGCAGCTTGAGCGCGGTGATGGGCCAGAGCGAGCGGGTGTCGGCGTTCGCCGCCTTCGACGACGAGCCGGTCGCGACCGAACTCGACGAAGAGCCGATCGTCATCGAGCGGCTGGACCTGTCGCAGCCGAGCCCGGCGACCGCGGCGCCGCCGCAGCCCATTCAAATTGCGGCGCCGCCATCGGCGGCCGGCGACAGCGGTCTCGAAGACGACCCCGAGATGCGCGAGATCTTCATCGAAGAGGCGCGCGAGGTCGTCGAGAACGCGCGGATCTCGCTCGAGAAGTTGAGCAACCAGCCCGACGACGTCGGCGAGATGACGTCGCTGCGGCGCGCCTTCCACACGCTGAAAGGCAGCTCGCGGATGGTCGGCCTGCGCGACTTCGGCGACGCCGCGTGGGCCTGCGAGCAGCTCTACAACGCGCGGCTGGCGGTGTCGGCGCGGATGGACAACCCGCTGCGCGCCCTCACCGGCGAAGCGCTCGACTACCTGGGCGGCTGGACCGAAGCCATTGCCGCCGGCCGCTACGAAGGCCATGCCTCGCCGGCGGTCGCGCGCGCGGCCGACACGCTGCGGCTGGACGGCCACCGGATTCCGATCGCTGCTGCCGCGCTGGCGCCCGAGCCGGTGCTCGAAGAGCCGGTCGAAGCGCCGGTCGAAGCGGCGCTCGACATCGACCTGGCGCCGGCCGCCGAACCATCGCCCGCGCCGGTGATCGAGCCGCTGGTGGCGCGCGTGCCGGACCTGCCGAGCGCGGCCGACCTCGACCTGAGCGCGCCGCCCGCGGTCGAGCCGCCGGCGCCGGAGCCGGCGGTCGAGACGGTCGACGAAGTCGGCTTCGAACTCGACCTCGGCAGTTTCGGCGACGAGCCGCCGGCGCCGCTGCCGCCGGTCGAAGCGCTGCTGCCCGATTCGCTGGAACTCGATCCCGGCGCGCAGCCGCTGCCGACGCCGGCTGTCGAGACGGTCGAGCTGGACCTCGCCGACTTCGATTTCGGCATCGATCTGCCGCCGGTCGAACCGCCGCTTGAGCCGATTCGCGAGTCGATCCCCGAGCCGATCCCCGAGCCGATCCCGGAGCCGCTGGCGCAGGCGCTGCCCGAGCCGGCGCCCGAGACCGTCGCCGAAGCGCCGGCCGAACCGGAACCGGCGCCGGCCGAGCCCGAGTCCGAGCCGGCAGTGGCCGACGACGAGCAGGTCAAGCTGATCGGCCCGCTGCGGATCAGCATCCCGCTGTTCAACATCTTCCTCAACGAAGCCGACGAACAGTCGCGGCGCCTGGGCACCGAACTCGCCGAATGGGGCCTCGAGCACGACCGCCACCCGATCGCCGAAAGCGCGGTCGCGTTGGCCCACTCGCTGGCCGGCAATTCGGCGACGGTGGGCTATGCCGACCTGTCGGCGCTGGCGCGCTCGCTCGAACACGCGCTGATGCGCTCGCACGCCTGCGGCCGCGGCCGCCCCGGCGAGCCCGAGTTGTTCGCCGACGCGGCCGAAGAAATCCGCCGCCTGCTGCACCAGTTCGCCGCCGGCTTCCTGCGCCCGGTAGCGCCCGAGCTGATGGAGCGGCTGGCCGACCACGAGCGCTGGCCCGATGTCGCGCCGGTGCCGTCCGAACTGGTGCCGCTGGGCGTGACCGCCGCGGTGCCCAGCGCGCCGGTACCGCTCGACGACGACTTCGACGACCAGGAGGACATCGACGCTGTCGACGTGATCGACGCCGAGCTGTTCCCGATCTTCGAGGAAGAGGCCGACGAACTGCTGCCGCAGCTGCAGGGCCGCCTGCGCGACTGGGCCGAGCGGCCCGGCGACCCGGGCGCGCCGTCGGCGTGCATGCGCACGCTGCACACGTTCAAGGGCGGCGCGCGACTGGCCGGCGCGATGCGCCTGGGCGAGATGGCGCACCGGCTCGAGACCGCGATCGAGCACCTGATGGCGCGCGACGGGCTGGTGCCGGCGGATGTCGAGCCGCTGCTCGGCCGCGCCGATGCGATGGTCAGCATCTACGACGAACTGCGCAAGCCGGCGGCGGCGGCCGCCGCGCCGGCGCCTGCCGAGCCGGCGCCGGTGTCCGCGCCCGCGCCGCTGGCAGTGGTCGTCGAGCCTGAGCCGGTCGAACCTGTCGAACCGATCGAAGCGATCGAAGCGGTCGAAGCGGTCGAAGCGGTCGAACCCGCGGAACCGGCCGCCGCGCCCGCGGCGCCGCAGCCCGCGACCCCCGCCGTCGTGATCGACTGGAGCCGCTTCCCGGTCAGCACCCAAGCTGCCGTGGCGCCCACCGAGCGCCCGGCGCCGGCCGGCACCGCGCTGGTCCGCGTCCGCGGCGGCCTGCTCGACCGGCTGGTCAACCAGGCCGGCGAAGTGAGCATCACGCGCGCCCGCATCGACGCCGACGTGAAGCAGCTGCAAGGCTCGCTGAACGAGCTGACCGACAGCCTGGACCGCATGCGCCGCCAGTTGCGCGACATCGAGCTGCAGGCCGAGACGCAGATGAGCTCGCGCCTCGAAGCCGCGAAGGCCGCGTCGGCGGCGTTCGACCCGCTCGAGATGGACCGCTTCACGCGTTTCCAGGAGCTGACGCGCTTCATGGCCGAGTCGGTCAACGACGTTGCCACCTTGCAGCGCAGCCTGCAGCGCACGCTGCAGTCGACCGAAGACGAACTCGCTGCCCAGGCGCGGCTGACGCGCGAGCTGCAGGACGACCTGCTGCGCACGCGGATGGTCGAGTTCGAGAGCATGGCCGACCGCTTCTACCGCACGGTGCGCCAGGCGGCGAAGGAGACCGGCCGCCTGGTGCGGCTGGACATCGTCGGCGGCGCGATCGAAATCGACCGCGGCGTTCTCGAACGCATGACCGGGCCGTTCGAGCACCTGCTGCGCAACTGCATCGCGCACGGCATCGAAGCCCCCGAACAGCGCGAAGCCGCCGGCAAGGACCGCAGCGGCAGCATCACGATCACGATCACCCAGGAAGGCAACGAAGTCGGCGTCGAGGTCCGCGACGACGGCGCCGGGCTCGACCTGGCGCGGATCCGCCAGCGCGGCATCGAGCGCGGCCTGATCGCCGCCGACGCGCAAACCAGCGACACCGAACTCGCGCAGCTGATCTTCGAACCCGGCTTCAGCACCGCGCAAAGCGTCACCGAACTGGCCGGTCGCGGGGTCGGGCTGGACGTCGTCCGCGCCGAGGTCAACGCGATGGGCGGCCGGGTCGAGATCGCCAGCACGCCGGGTCTGGGCAGCGCGTTCCGCCTGCTGCTGCCGTTGACCACCGCGGTCACGCAGGTCGTGATGCTGCGCTGCGGCGAGCTGAGCGTGGCGGTGCCGTCGACCTTGGTCGAGATCGTCCGCCGGGCGACGCCCGCCGAGATCGAACACGGCTACGCCAGCGGCAGCTACACCTTCGCCGAACACACCGTGCCGTTCTATTGGCTGGCCGCGCTGCTGCAGGCCGGCACGCGCGGCACGACGAGCGGGCGCGCGCAGCTGGTGGTGGTGATCCGCAGCGCCGCGCAGCGGGTCGCGCTGCACGTCGACGAAGTGCTCGGCAACCAGGAAGTGGTGGTCAAGAACGTCGGCCCGCAGCTCGCCCGGCTGCCCGGCCTGGCCGGCGTGACCTTGCTGCCGTCGGGCGCGGTCGCGTTGATCTACAACCCGGTCGCGCTGGCCACGCTGTACGGCGCGGCGGCGCGCCAGCGCATGCGCGAAGGGCCGTCCGACGCGCTGCCGCTCGCCGTGCCCGAGGCGCCGCGCGCGCCGCTGGTGCTGGTGGTCGACGACTCGCTGACCGTGCGCCGCGTGACGCAGCGCCTGCTGGTCCGCGAGGGCTACCGCGTGATCACCGCCAAGGACGGCCTGGACGCGCTCGAGCGGCTGGCCGAAGAGCGCCCGTCGGTGCTGCTGTCGGACATCGAAATGCCGCGCATGGACGGCTTCGACCTCGTCCGCAACGTGCGCGCCGACCCCAAGCTCGCCGACCTGGCGGTGATCATGATCACCTCGCGCATCGCGCAGAAGCACCGCGAATACGCCGCGACGCTCGGCGTTGACCACTACCTCGGCAAGCCCTATTCCGAGGAAGAACTGCTCGGCCTCGTGGGGCGCTACGCTGGCGCCGACATCCCGACCTGACCATGGCCCAAGTCGTCGACCACCTTGCCGAGCTGACCGGCTTTCGCGATCGCGACGTTCTCGACGCGACGCTGGCCGGCGCCTTCCGCGACCTGCTGCGCCCCGACGTGGTGGCGATCTACCGCTGCGTCGGCGAAGGCGACGACCGCCGCTGGCTGACCCGGGCTCACCTGGCGGCCGAAGACCAGGCGGCCAGTGCCGACCCGCTGTGGGCCGATCTGTCGACCTTGCCGCGGCTGGACGCACACCCGGCGCGCCAGGCCTGCCTGCTGAGCCACGAGGCCAGCACGAGCGGCAGCGACCCGGTGCTGAACCTGTTCCCGCTGGCCACCGACCGCGAAGTCGTCGGCGTGCTCGAGATCATCACGCCGCAGCCGCTGGACGACGAGCAGGTTCGCCTGGTCGGCAGCATGCTGCGCGTGTTCCGCAACTTCCAGGGCCTGCTCGACTACAGCGAGCGCGACACGCTGACCGGGCTGCTGAACCGCAAGACCTTCGACGAGTCGTTCATGCGGATCGCCGCCCAGACGCAGCCGCTGCCGGAGACCGGCGCGGTGCCGACCGGCTTGCGCCGCGGCATTGAAGGCGGCCTGACCTGGCTCGGCATGATCGACATCGATCACTTCAAGCGCGTCAACGACACCCACGGCCACCTGATCGGCGACGAGGTGCTGCTGCTGCTGTCGCGACTGATGCGGACGAGCTTTCGTTTCAGCGACCAGCTCTACCGTTTCGGCGGCGAAGAGTTCGTCGTGCTGATGCGCTGCGCCGGTTCCGAGAACGCCGCGCTGGCGATGGAGCGGCTGCGCCACAACGTCGAGCGCTATGCGTTTCCGCGCGTCGGCCACGTGACGGTGAGCATCGGCTTCACCGGGGTGCGCCCAGGCGACTCGCCGGCAGGCGCCTTCGAGCGCGCCGACCGCGCCGTCTACTACGCCAAGGAACACGGCCGCAACCAGGTGGCGAGCCACGCCGACCTGGTGGAACGCGGGCTGCTGGCCGAAGACTCGCGAACCGGCGACATGGAGCTGTTCTGAGGCTTCAAGCGGTGGCCTTCGCCGCGGTATAGACCATCAAGCAGCGGCTTGCGCCGCTGCGTAGCGCGCCAGCGTCTTCAGCCGCGCTTCTTCATGGTCGACGATCGGCAGCGCGTAGTCGCGGCCGAGTTCGACCCCCGCCGCCGCCAGCTCGACCGGGCGGGCCGCCCACGGCGCGTGGATCAGCGCGTCGGGCAGCGCGGCCAGCTGCGGCAGGTAGCGGCGGATGAAGCGGCCCTGGGGGTCGAATTTCCGGCTCTGGCCGACCGGGTTGAAGATGCGGAAATAGGGCTGCGCGTCGCAGCCGGTGGACGCCGCCCATTGCCAGCCGCCGTTGTTGGCGGCGAGGTCGAAGTCGTTGAGGTGGGCCGCGAAATAAGCTTCGCCGCGCCGCCAGTCGATGCCGAGATCCTTCGCCAGGAAGCTTGCCGCCAGCATGCGCAGCCGGTTGTGCATGTAGCCGGTCTGGTTGATCTGGGCCATCGCCGCGTCGACGAGCGGGTAGCCGGTGCGGCCTTCGCACCAGGCGGCGAACAACGCGTCGGCGGCCTTGCCGTGCTCCCACTTGATGCGTGCGTATTCGGGCCTGAAAGCGCCGCCGGCAACGCGCGGGTGATGGTGCAGAACCTGGTGGAAGAAGTCGCGCCAGATCAGCTCGGACAGCCAGACTGCGGCGCCTGCCGAGCCGGCCGCGCTGCGTGCGTGGGCTTCGCGCGCCAGCCGGCGGATCGATACGGTGCCGAAGCGCAGGTGGGTGCCCAGATAGCTCGGCCCTTTCAGCGCCGGGTAGTCGCGTGCCTGCGCGTAGCGGTCGATCCGCTGCAGGAAGTCGTCGAACATCTCGGTGCCGCCGGCCGGGCCGCTGGGCAGCTTCAGCGTGTGCAGGTTGCTCGGCTGGAAGCCGACTCCGGCCAGCGTCGGCAGCGTCTCGCCGGCCGGCCGCGCGGCCAGTGCCGACGCGTGCCGGGCGACGGGGTAGGCGCTCAGGTAGAACGGCTCGGCCTTTTGCAGCCACGCATTCCGGTACGGCGTGAAGACCAGAAACGGCCGGCCGCTTTGCGTGAGTACTTCGCTGCGCTCGAAGATCACGTGGTCCTTCGAGCTGTGGAAAACGACGCCGGCATCCGCCAGCGCGCCGCGAACCCGGGCGTCGCGCGCCAAGGCGTCGGGCTCGTCGTCGTGGTTGGCGTAGACCGCCTGCACGCGCAGATGCGCGGCCAGCGCCGGGATCTCGTCGATGGCCAGCCCGTGGCGGACGATCAGCCCGGCGCCTTCGACGCCGTGCGAGGCGGCCAGTGCGCGCAGTTCGGCGTCGAGTCCGACGAGGCTGTCGCGGATGAATTCGACGCGGCGGTCGATTCGCGGCAATGGATCGAGGATCGCGCGGTCGAAAACGAAGCCGCACCAGACCTGGCGCGCGGCGCGCAACGCGTGGTAAAGCGCCGCGTTGTCGTCGGCGCGCAGGTCGCGGCGCAGCCAGACCAGTGCGCGATCGAAGGACTTCTTCACCAGCCCGAGTGTGCAGCGGAATAAAATGCGCGCATGGCCGCCCGCATCGATCTGACCAACCAGTTCCTGATCGCCATGCCGGGCATGGCCGACGACACCTTTGCCGGCACCGTGGTCTACCTGTGCGAACACACCGAACGCGGCGCGCTCGGGCTGGTGATCAACAAGCCGATCGACATCAAGCTGAAGAACCTGTTCGAGAAGGTCGAGTTGTCGCTCGACCGGGCCGAACTGGCCGAGCAGCCGGTCTACTTCGGCGGCCCGGTGCAGACCGAACGCGGCTTCGTGCTGCACGAGAAGCAGGGCGCCGACGCCAGCGCCTACAGCTCGACGATGTCGGTGCCCGGTGGATTGGAGATGACGACCAGCAAGGACGTTCTCGAAGCGCTGTCCAGCGGCGCCGGCCCCAGCAAGATCCTCGTCACGCTCGGCTGCAGCGGCTGGCAGGCCGGCCAGCTCGAAGACGAACTCGGCCGCAATGGCTGGCTGACGGTCGACGCCGACCCGGCGGTGATCTTCGACACCCCGATCGAGAAGCGCTACGACCGCGCGCTGTCGCTGCTCGGCTTCGACCCGCGCATGCTGTCGCAAGAGGCCGGGCACGCATGAGCGGGAGCGCCGGATCCGTCCGCGCGCTGTCGTTCCTGGCTTTTGATTTCGGCACCCGCCGGGTCGGCGTCGCCAGCGGAAATACGCTGCTGGGCCAGGCCACGCCGCTGAAGACCTTGGCGCTCGAAGGCGATGCGCGGTTCGCCGCGATCGAAACGCTGATTGCCGCATGGCGGCCCGATGCCTTGGTGGTCGGCGTTCCGTTACATCCCGACGGCGCGGCGCACGACAATACGCGCCGTGCGCAGCGCTTCGCCCGCCAGTTGCACGGCCGCTTCCGGCTGCCGGTGCACGAGGTCGACGAGCGCTACACGACGACCGAGGCGCTGGCCGCCGGCGCCACTGACGCCGATGCCGCGGCCGCCGCGCTGATCCTCGACCAATACCTGCGAAGCCTGCCCGCCCACCATGCTGAAGCTTGATGCCGAAGCCCTCTACGCCGACCTGCGCCACGGCGTGCGCGCGCTGCTGCCGGCCGACGCCGCCTTGGTCGGCATCTGGTCGGGCGGCGCCTGGCTTGCCGAACGCCTGCAGCGCGACCTGGCCTTGGCCGGCAGCCACGGCGTCATCTCGAGCACGCTGCACCGCGACGACTTCAGCTCGCGCGGCCTCGGCGGCACCGACCCGACGCAATTGCCGTTCACGATCGACGATCGCCACATCGTGCTGATCGACGACGTGCTCTACACCGGCCGCACGGTGCGCGCGGTCGTCAACGAGCTGTACGACTTCGGCCGTCCGGCCAGCGTGAGCCTGGCGGTGCTGGTCGACCGCGGCGGCCGCCAGTTGCCGATCGCCGCCGC
>Ga0307513_10002015_pt1 | contig 28619 bp, 37 predicted proteins | sample 15_EM_MG_FD_202174 | JGI IMG/M metagenome (GOLD analysis project Ga0307513, IMG submission 202174) | Populus trichocarpa ectomycorrhiza microbial communities from riparian zone in the Pacific Northwest, United States - 15_EM | ecosystem: Host-associated > Plants > Roots > Unclassified | place... | reverse complement strand
AGAGGGCATGAGGGTATTGTGAAACTACCCCTCTATAGGAAAAAGGTCCGACCCGATCTACCAGACAATTTCTACTGTTGACTGTCTCTTGCATGAACTGTCAGCAATGGCCAAGAAGGTAGAGTGACCGTCTTGGTGAGTTTTGAAGATGTAAATCCCAAATCGATGACAAAGACTGATCCGACACCTCTTCGCTTTGCTGTAATTCATGGACAGGAAGGGGAAGTTGAGTTGCTCAACAATTGGAATGATATCAAGCCTAACTTGGTGGAATGGCAATGGGGTCAGACTTTTTTTCCTCTGGCTGCAATGGAAGGATGTGAGAGCATCATGCGACTCTGATTAGCCAACAATAATGGTTTCCACGAACCTTCAGATATGTCTACCTGCCAAATACGCCTCACTTGGGCCTCTCTCAATGGTCAATAAGTGGTTAGGAAGAGATTGATCCAGCGTAGAGATGTCGATCCCAACTCTTTAGCCACTGAAGGGTCTATATTCCTGCAAGGGCAGCAGGGAAGTTAGGACGGACGAGCCAGCAGCTGAGAACTATTAACCCTTAAATCAAGACAAGATCAGGAGGTAGTATTGACCAAGAACATGACTTCAATCATGAGTCATCAGAGCCCCATCACGAAAGATAGGAAAGTTGTTCTAGAAATCCAGGATTCAACTGACCAAGGCCGGCATCCCATGAGACCTCCGGACTTGTTCATTCAATGTTATCAGATATATTTACCTCCGGAATCAGTCCAAGTCTGATATTCCCCTTCACCTGAGGTGGTTGTGCTGCCAGAGTTCAACGCACGTTGCGGAAAAACAGTGTCATGTAATTGAGACAGTATTGTGGAGGTGCGCAGGTTTTGTGTGAAATAGGAATAGAATAAGAGTGTGGTAAACAAATAGGAAAATTTTCGAATTGGGGGCATGTCAAATATCTGCGTTACCAGGCACTAATTGTGCGTTGCATGGTTGGTTGTCAGGAACTTATAGTGCGTTGCATTGTGGGTTGCCGGGCAAAGGTGTGATGAGAAATACTGTGAATAGCAGACTCTAGCACTAACAGCTTATCAGATCGCGCATTTGAGATCGTAAAATGAGATAAAACTGCTCAGTACATATATAGACTAGCAGCCCCTCGACCGACCGGTCCAGCGCGTCCTTTGTTGTTCACTATACATTTAGATGTCAACATAGGATATTGTGATATCTTGTAAGTAATAATTGCATAATCACCCCCTCAACTAACTTGCCTAACTGGTATTCCACATGTCAGTACTATACCCAATGCTCGTAGCGGATACAAGTAATCAATTGAAGAATCAGGCTAAGCAAGAATAGTAGAGTTGGAAATATTGTTTGGAGAATATTTGTCTAACATAGTATTGTGGATATCTCATTAGCTTCTCATAGGCTGGCCTTCCCTTGCAAGTATTCACAGGCTACGAAGGAAACAATGACTTTCCTACTGCCCGTTGCATTTGGCCCCATTCTGATAAACTTACTATTCTTCTCCTTCTCGCTAGGCTTTCCTAATTGCTGGACAATTTCAAAAATATCACATATTCCTGCATTGGAACTGCTTTCCCAAACATTTAAACAATAAAGCCCTAGCTGAACCGTATACCCAAAGCTGAATTGAGTCTTCAATGGTGGACCCATTCCAGGGTCCTTGTGCATATTTAAGATAAGACTATGCCTGAACCACAAGCGGTATGCCTCCCTTGTATTTGTATTTCCGAAGTCCAAAAAGTTCACACAAGGAACATATTCTTGCAACAAAGAACTTATCAACAGAATATAGAGAGCGGTACTATTTCCCACTATTTGACTATCACTATCAGGCTTTTCAGGGTAGACCTCTTTCCATATAAGCAGTACCGTTACCAAGTTTTCTGTTGTGGCCTGATTGGAGAGGCCTCCACACAGGAAGCCCATAATGCTCGCGGCAATATTGGCCGTTTCCCCCCTGAACTTCTAAGTAGTCCGAAAAGCAAGGAGGATTAGCTACCTGCTCCCAGGGTGCCAAACAGTCCGGGGGCCCGGTGGGGAGCCAAGAGGGACAGCCACGAGCACGACACGGGACGGGACGCCCCTCTGGTGTCTGTCCGAGGTGGGATAAGTGCACGACAGCCTTCTTTGGCCAGGATGGCGGGCCCTACATTACAAGACATTTTAGTTGTGTTCAGGGGGTGCATGGCAGGGGAGGGCCGGAGAATTTAGAGGATGGATGGAGACAGTGGGGCACAATTAAGGACGGCCGGGCACGCTGGGTGCCTACAGTGGAAGTTGGGGACTGCTGGAGACTGCAAGCGTGATGTCTCATGATGTGAAAGGAACTTGTTTGCAGGTGCATGATTTCAGCTTGGTTCGTGCAGGAGGTTCAAGCACTACTATGGTCCCATATAGTGCCCCTGGCCCTCGCCTTCCACCGTGCGGTCCGTCATAGCACCCCCAAAACCACAGCCTATGAGCCGTAGTCTGCCCCATCCTCCTCCCATGATGGCCAGACTGGACGGTTGGGAACACTGCCTGGTTCACCCCAAGTCATTGAGGTCTGAGTAAGACCTTTCCACCAGCTATTGGTTTGTCGCACGGCCCAATAGTAGCTCATGCAGGAGTAGGGACATCCACTCAATCATACCCCTAGCCAGCAAGTATCACAAGAGTAGAAATGTGGCTTGCAGGCTGCCGATTATTAGGTAACCTGCGACAAAGCTGATTAGGAAACGGCAGTCCCTACGATCGCAGGTTGGCATCATTCGGCTTGTAGTGCAGGTTGTCGCAGGCGTCATTTCCATCAGTGGTGGCGGAAGAGGGGGGGTGTCTAGTTCCTCTCCGTAGGGTGCTCACTGGTGGGCTTCATGGGTGCAGCTTGCGCTTCATATTACCTGGATGCAGTGTGTGAGGATTAGTAGAAGGGGGTCGGAGCCAGGGTTCATGTTGAAACCGCTAATGTGATGTTTAGTAGGAATTGATCATAAAGAGAAGAACTTTGAAAGATGTACTTATGCAATTACATAGGACCAAACGTGATTCTATAAGTTTCTTGATAAGAGGTACATTTGAGAGAATAACCTGCACGGCCGGAGGAAGGAAGTATATCCATTTCAACCCCGTGATGAACCGATCACTCTTCCACACTCGGCTTCTGATTTTCCAAACAAAGATGAAGAGTATTAAACTTCAGAAGAAGAATGGTCAGCTCACCACACTGAAGAAGTAGCTCACTTAAATATCTTTTCCCAATAGATCTGTCATCAGCTTCTCCAAGATTCAGAGTAGAGTGTAAGTAATTACAACACGGTCAAAATCAATGTTAATGATTGTATTCAGTAAAGCCTCATACCTTATCATAGGGTTCAGACTGTTCCATTGTTCCTGATAGGCTCGGTATTGCTCAATCTGCAATATTCGCCACAATACACAATTGATAATACTGTGTGCTACAGTGAACAGCTGTTGAAGTAATATCGACAGGAAGAGAAGTGATACCTCTCGGCGGTATTAGTCCTATAAAGAGGAGCAGGACAGGCTGAGGAAGAGGGTGAAGAGAGTGGGAGACAAACAAAGAGCCTGCTTTGCCTTGGGGATCTGATATTCAATCAATCCTCTGAGGAACCAGACTACAATAGGCTCACCGTCGCCAATATCGTTATCCTATTACTGTTTAAATATCTTGTGCCTAGAACTTGCGCCGTCCATAAGTGTAAACTCTCACTGCATCCAACTACAAAATACAAACCGAAGAGAGTTGTTGATAATACACACAACAATAGAAGAGCGTGATATCTACCATTGTCTGAGTAGCGCCAGTGTTGGCAGCCGGCCTGGGCCTTCATGGGGCCGTGCGGGTGACTTCACAAAGCTTGGGAGGAGATGGGACAGCAGGCCGTGGTCCGTCTTCGTCTCTCATTCCTACTTGTCGGGCAACTTTAGAAAATGACCAAACGGAACGCCAAAATGCCGTCATTTCTCGTCCTTGAACTTCGAGGCCGGCTGTCATTAGGATAGACGACGAGCCCAATGATGTGAGCCACCTTCTGGGATGGGACGGTAAGTGTGTACAGAGGACCGCCGGAGATGATGAGAGGACGGCGGCAAACAGCAGAAAACATACGAAAGAATGGGAAGACAGCCGGGGACAGCTGGGACAAGGGAGGATGGGACAATGGGAGAAGGTGGGACAATGGGTGAGGGTGGGACAACAGTGGAGGGTGCGGGACGACCCAATGTCATCCTTCCTGGTCATCGACCCATCCTTGTCGAGCACCTATTGAAAAAGATAGAAAGGGACAACGAAATGTTGTCCATCCTTGGCCTGGCCCACGACAGATGGACTACCCCGTGGCGAACAGTGAGTCGCGCCTTTGGTCTTGGTGCATTGATTGCAAAGGTGGTTAACTTGTACGTCTTTCATGTAGACGCCATCTGCTACATCAATATCGCTATGTAATATTGTTGTGCGTGAAGGGGTAGATGATTTTGCGGCGCTGTATTGAAAATAACAAACCTGAGGCTTGGCTGTGGAACGAATTTCTCACAGTACGGAACGATCGTAGATCTAGGTTGATACTCGTTCCCGGCATCAAGAACCCGAACATTTGGATCTGAATTTTGTATGGGCGCTCAGATACGCACAGACAATTAGGCATACCAAACTTTGATCTCTGTTTGCGCAATTAGAGAAGAGTTGGATAGCAGAGTGTGGACAATTGGCTCACGCAGTTCTCTGGCTCTAATCAACACGGAAACCATAGGTGAACCGGTCGTAAAGCGATCGTAATCGGAGTAAGAGGCGGCAGTGTGGAGGTGATACCTTAGGTTCTCAGTGACCGGAGGGGAGGCATCTCTCAGGTGAGCAGGGGGGGTGTTCAGGTCAGATGCATTGAGGTAAGCTGTAGGGAGGGAACAATAAGTGTGGAGGGAAAGAGGAAAGAATAAGCGTGCTGTAACCAATAGGAGAAAACTTTCGGATTGAGCTTGGCATAACCTATTTGTGTGTTGCACTACATCCATTGTGCGTTGCATCACATCTGTGTGACAACAAATACTCAGGGTGGTACACACGAGCACTAACAGATCTCCAAGATAATCAGATAGTCTTTTTAGATTAGATCAGATCCTAGTTTGAGATAAAACTGCTCAGTACATATATAGATATAGACTAGCTGCCCCTCGACCGACCGGTCAAGAGTATCCTTTCATGTTTACTATTTGCTTGTATCTAAATGAACAACATTGGGATATAATTTGAGTGATAATTGCATGAGCAGCCCCTCAACTCACTTGCTCAGCTCATATTTGACATGTAAGTCGTATACCCAATACCACCACCCAGGCTATAAGTAATCAAGATGCAGACTAAGAAAGACTGGTACAGTGGGAAACATTGCGGGAAGAGTATTAGTCTAACATATCATTGTGCATAACTTATTGGCTTATAGTAACTGCTTCCCTTGCAAGCATTCTGAGGCTCCATAGCCAACAAGTCATTCCCACCACCCCCCGCATTTGGCCCCCTCTTGATAAACTTGAAGTTACTGTTCTTCTGCTTTTCTCCGGGCTTTCCTAAACGCTCTACATTTCTAAAAAATATCACACATTCATGCATTCGTAATACTTCCCCGGAGACTTAAACAATGAAGCCCAAGCTGAACCGTATACCGAAAGCTGAATTGCATCCTCAGTGGTAGACCCCTTCCTGGATTCTTGTCAATATTCAATATCAGAGGTATGCCTGAACCACAAGTCCTATGCCTCACTTGTATACGTATTTTGGAAGTGCAAAATGGGCACTCCAGGAATATATCCTTGTAACAACACACTTATAAACAGAATATGGAGAGCGGCACTATTTCCCACTATTTGACCATCAATATCTGGCTTTTCCTGCTTGACCTCCTTCCATATAAGTACTATCACCCAGTTCTCATTTTTGCCTGGTCAGAGAGGCCTCCAGACTGGACACCTTTAATCTTCGCAGCAATACCGGCCATCTGCCGCCTCGACTCACGAGTAGTCCCAAAAACAATGAGGATGGCCGGGAAAGGGTGAGGACGGCGGGGGATGGTGTGTGACAATGGGGGACAGGAGGGGACCACCGGGGACTACAAGAGTGATGTCTCATAATGTGAAAAGAATTCGTTTGGAGGTGTATGATGTCAGCTTGATTTGTGCACGAGGTCCAAGCGCTTCTATGGTCCCCTATAGTCTGTCCGGTCCTCACCTTCCCAGGCGCAGGCTGTTCTAGCACCCCCAAAAAGACAGACTATGAGCCGTAGTCGGTCCCATCCTCCCCTGAAGACGGACGGACCGGACAGTTAGGAACACTGCCTGGTTCACCCAATAGGCGAGGAAGTGAGACCTTGCCACAAGGTATTGCTTGTCGCACAGCCCAATTGTATCTTGTGCACGAGTGTGGACATACACTCAATCACCCGCTTGGCATGCAAGTGCCGCAAGAGTAGAAATGGGGCTTGCAGACCACTGATTATGAGGAATCATGTGACAAAGCTGATTAAGACACAGCAGTCCCTACGATCGCAGGTGATTATCATCTGGCTTGTCGTCCGGGTTGTCGCATGGGTCATTTCCGGGTGTGGTTGTGCAAGATGGTGGGTGTGGGGGTCATCTTCGCAGTGCTCCGACTGTCGGGCTTCATGGGTCCAGCTTGGGCTTCATATTACCTGAATGCAGTGTGTGAGAATGAGGAGAAGGGGGGTGGAGCCCGGGTGCAGGTTGTAACCACTTATGTAATATGTTAGTGGAAGGTGATCATGAAGGGGGGAAGAAAGCTGTACTTATGCAATTACATAGGACCAAACATAATTTTATAAGTTTCTTTATCTGGGGCAAGTTTGAGAGAATAACATGCACGGCCGGAAACAGGAAGTATCTCGATTTCGACCCCATCAAGAACGGCGTACTCTTCCGCACTCGGCTTGTTATTTTCCAAACTGAGATGATGAGCATTAATCTTTAGAAGATGAATAGTTAGCTCGCCACACTGAAGAAGTAGTTCACTTTAAATATATTTTGCTAATAAATTAGTTAGTAGCTAGGGGGTTGCGCATCACAAGAAAGCATTTGCGATTTTGACGTGAGCACGGTTCCCGGTATACTTAACACTCCAGACCCGCCCAATGAAGAGCATTGTAGAGCCCCCCGGTGACAGCAACAGCCCAGCTACAGGTATTGTTAGTGGTGCGCGGGGTGGGCTCCTATTCTAGCTCAATGAAGCAAAAAAGGTGAACTGAGATATTGCGGGGGTAACATCCCGGCGGGGGACTGCAAAACCCGACTTCCTTAACTCTGAATGACCGGGCAATTTGGGGGAGGACGGAACGGGACGACAAAAGGTCATCCTTGCTCGTCCGGGCTCAAGACGGATGGACTGCCCCATTGAGAACACTGGTGATCCCGGCGGGAAGTGTCAGCCTGTAGGGAACGGGTTTCTGAGCTGAACTGTGGAGAATTCAGGCAAGCTGTGCGGAGGGAAAGATTAGTGTTGAGTGGATGAGAAAAGGATAAGCTTGATGAAACCAATAGGAGAAAGTATTCGGAAGAGCTTGGCATCTCATATTAGTGCGTTGCATTAAATGCATTGTGCGTTGCATCACAGCTGTGTGACGACAAATACTCAGTGTGGTACACACCAGCACTATATATCTAGCAGAGGATCAGATTGTGCTTTTTGGATAAGATGAGATAGCACGATCAGATAAAACTGCCCAGTACATATTAGACAAAGGTATACCCGATCCCCGATGGTGGATTTAACGAGAGTTTACGGTACTCACGCGGCCGAGGGCTGAGTTCGTCACGTGATTATCGATTCCTATTGACCAACAGGAATCGATGATCACGTGACGAACTCAACACTCAGCCGCGTGAGTACTCGGAATCGCGCCAACACGAAGGATCGGCACGTGGCGTGATTTCGAGGCGTGGCAAGGCAGTCGCATATATAAAAAAGGGGGCAAGCGATAATTAGATCGCGGATTCATCTTGGTTAATTTCATAACCTGATGGCCCATTGGTCCAATATTCGATTTACTACTCAAAAATCTCCTGTATTGGTAGTTGTTGTCACAAGGCGGTTGGTTGACTCATCGATGAGGCTGAGTATCCGCAAAGCGATGTTGGTGACAACTCGCTTTTCTATCTAACATGTTCGACCGGGTAACTGAACACACCCGTGATATTGAACATCTCCGGAAGCACTCATCAAGCAGAACTTTGTGCAACATCCGAAGCGAAGGCATGGCAAGGTCAGGCAAATCAGCAGGCGAGAGAAGTGCGGAGCGAGAGAGAAGGATTTCAGGAGCACTAAATGAGATCGAAAGCGCAAAGCATTCAAACTGGGCAAAGATTTCACGCAAGTACAGGATTTCCCGAACTACTTTATACACCCTATATTTCCACCGCCCGCAAGGGTGGAGAGATTCTTATGTCTTTCAGCAAAAGCTTTCTAAAGAGGAGGAGGAAGAAATAGTACAATGGGTAAAAAGAATGGGGCGGGCAGGTATGCCTGCAAGACGGCGACATTTGGTGGATTTGGTGGGAACGATACTACAGTATCGGGCACTGGCAGACCACGGAGGTGAAGAGAGGGTTGGAAAGCGATTCACAAATCAATTTCTCAACCGCCATCCCAAGCTAAGAAAGCGACTAGCAAGGCCCTTATCTAGCGAGTGGGCATCTGCTACGGATTCCTTATCCATAAACCACTGCTTCGCCCTTTTTGCTGATGTTAAAAGTCGGTTAAAGATCCATCCACGAAATATATGGACCCCAGATGAGAAAGGCTTTTCTCTTGATGTGGGTAGCAAGGAGCAAGTGATCTGCGAGTCCTTAAATCACTTTCCCCGATTGGTACAGGATAGAAATAGAGAATAGGTTACCCTAATTGAGAGTCAGAGTGCTAAAGGGAATACACTACCCCCATTTATTATATATAAGGGAAAGACACATCGATTTGCATGACATGACTATGAGATCAGAGATGAGGCAGCCTTTGCAAGGTCTTCCAATGGGTGGACTGACCAAAAAATTTCTCTATCTTGGTTGAAACATCATTTTGATCGATATACTCGACTTTCAAAGACCGAGTCCTCGTCCGCTCAACCACCACCACCTCCACACCGCCTTCTCATATTGGACAATCATACCTCTCATGATCACTTCTACTTTCTCGATTATTGTTTGCGAAACAACATTCATGTCCTCTTCTTCTCCTCTAATTCTTCCCATATTCTCCAACCTGTTGATATCTCAGTTTTTTCCCCCCTCAGGGGATCCTCTATGGCCGAAATTGATCAATTTACTCGTCTGAATGGCTACTACACCCACATTACGCGAGCAGATATGTTTCCTATGGTGCAACGAGCGCGCAAAAAGGCCTTAACTAAGGGAAATATTATCCATGGTTTCGAACACGCTGGCATCTATACATTTAATCGGTCCAAAATCCTCCTCCCAAATCAAGCTTGTACCACCACACCACCTATCCCTCGGCCCCAGGGCTGCGCTCAGCTTCCTCCATTGTCGGAGACAAAAACATTGACTCTACAATTGATTTTCTTGCTCTCAGGCTTCAAGATCCTACTTCCGACAAGGAGAAACTATGTACAGAACTTTTGAGTATGGCAAAATCGACAATTGCAAGAGCAAATATTGCTGAGGATGCACTGGGGAAGATGGAAGCAGGGCAGAAAAGGCAGAGGGGTGAAGGAGGCCGTCGAATCTTGAGTCGTGCCAGTGTAATCGGAAGAAAAGTGGTTGAACACGCCCCGAAGCGTCTTTTGTCAGAGCAGGCACGCCAGAAAGCTCAACAGCGAAGCAAAATCAAAAAAGCTCCTCCCTCCAATAAACCAAAGACCCGCTCCAGACGCCAGGATCTTCAGAATTCCGATACCATTTGGGCCGATGATACAGAAGTTGAAAATGCCTTTGAATTGCTGATGGCTGAGGAGGCCAATTCCAATAACTCTTAGGTGTTCTTGAAGACATTTTGGATTATTTCAATAAAGTTTAAGGTAAGTTCAATTGGTGAAACCCAGGTCTCTCTTTTAATTAACACTCTTAGATTGCCCGCATCTCTCTAATATGTACCGAGCAGGTTGATCTCAAAGTTCAATCTCAAAAGTAAGATCTGATAAGCGCTGTGATGTCCTATGCCACCCTTAGTATTTATGATCACACCGATGGGATGCAACAGACCCATCCCGAGATGCAACCAACGATTGCAGCAACATTCTGCCTGCTTGGTTACCGCACACTTATCCTTCTCGCCTTCACTCAATACTCACCTTTTCATTCCGGCAGCTCCGAGTCTCCTCCAAGCCCTCCCAGTACTGTAGTGTATAAAACACCCCAACCACACATTCCAAAATCTCAATAATGGGAGTACCGTATTTACACGTTAAATTAGCCATCGGGGATCGGGCTCCGAGCTTTCGCAACCCAAAACATAGCACGTGGAAAAGGAATAGTGTATTCTAGACAAGGCATAGTTTGGGGAAGCTGAGCTTGCAAGATCTCCTTAAGTCATATTCGTTGTTTCGTTAACCTACTTTTCTAAGCCAATTATCGTTTAGCACGGCGATACAGTGAGATCCGCAATAGCTGATTTAACAAGTAAATACGCTAGCCCCCAGAAGCCAGAGCAGTAATGAAAAAAACAGAATCCTAATGTTGTGAAAGTGGTAAATCAGTCTCCTGACAGTGCATTTGATGGCTCTTGACTACCCCTTCTTCCTGATTGTCGCCTGTGACAGTACTTGCAGCTTTGGCATTTCCTGTTCATCAGCAGGATGTGATATCTCTGGTATTGATCGTTTGAGGTGAGTGTTTATCCCACACACTTCCTAATCCCCTTACGACAAAGCTATATCTCAAAGAGGCAACAGCTATCCAAAGATCTGTAATCCCGAAACTAATATCTACCTACTGAGATGCTTTCCTCCAAGAAGAGTCATTATTAGGAAAGATTAACTTACTAAATAGAAATAGTGAACCGGATCGTGAGTCTCTTGGTGAGAATATGGCAAAGATGACTAAATATTAAGGCCTCTACACCAGTTTTCTCGCCCCGACTAGCGAATTGTGCAGGCAAATATCAGCAGTTCTGCCTACACTAATTCACCGTAAGCACGGCCCCCACGGGATCTCCCCGGGCGCTGTCAGTCGCGATGAAAACCATCAGAGTGAGAAACCACAGTGCATGAAGGGTATAAATATACTTGTTGCGAGGTCCGAGAGATTATTTGATGGCCTGGAGAATACAGAAAGCCTTGATCTTAGTTGAGTGAGCTGGGTTGTGCTTGAAGTAGGTGATAGGTTTATGGAGTTGGAGTTTGAAGAGACAATTGGAAGTATCCTGAGCATTCTGGAAAAGAAGAGCAAGTTATTTAAAAAAGGTGTGATGTTGTTGTTTCAGCAAAGTTGAGGTTAGGGGAGTTCAATGCGATACTTAAGCGGGCTCGGGTACTATAGACTGCTAACCTAAAGGGAGGAATCTTTTTTTCTCGTACCCAGATTTGGTTCGCCTTGAGTTTCAAGTATTTTTCGTTTGTTCGGGCATAGTTCAGGTTAGTAATGAACCACCAAAACTCACTAAAATACACGAAACCCTCAAAGGGCTCTGAAAATGTTTCTGCAAAACCCCATACTCCTGAAGTCAAACTGATCCCTTTGAAAGGCCTGCAAAATAGCCTTCACCAATCAATCCTGCAATCACCAGAGACTCAGACCTCTACCCGACCGCCCTCCTTAACAAACATTATGAACCGCCACCTTCTACGTTTTGTACAAAAAACCCCTCCCTCCCGTCTCTTCTGCGGCGCCTGTGCTGTCAGTGGACTGGACCTTCCAAATGTTGATCTAATAATGCAATTCGACACACTATTATCAAGACATCACTGCACATTCTATTGTACAGTATACCCTTCAATAACCAAATAATCAACAATGTTCCAACTATCATCACACATACCTCCACCTACATCTACAGCCACTCGCCCTACTCTGAGAATGCCAACACTGCGGCAGTAGTAACAGGTAGAATAGCGGTGGCACCAACAAGAATTGCACCACCACTCCCATTTGTGAGAGAATATCATCGCTGGTGGAGCAGATGTTCCTTCACTAACTTAGGCCTACAGACTCACTTTCTTACTAACCCTCTACGAGCGTACTAATCACCACATGGAAAATATTCTCGGCAAGGATAAGCATGACCTGTACCTTTGCCGAAGCCCAGCGCTGTAACAATTCCCCTTACTTCTCGATGGAGCTCTTCATCCTAATCCTCCGCGATATTAACCTGGCCTGTGCTGTGGCCTACTAAAAGCCTTACACAATCACTTATCCGTTCCCCTGGAACGGTTGCTATTATTACAGCAACTGGTCAAAATGGCCATTGTGGTCACAGTAGACAAGTACTACTCCTCGGACTCATCTCATAGCTTCAATCCTGAGTGTTCAACTGATTGGGAGAGGCCGAGTATATCAATTGGGCCACCGTGTTCTAGATTTGATAAGCCCTATCCCGGAGTACAATGGGAAATGCTAGAAATTGTGGACAACAGGAGGAAGGTAGTGACAGAGGTGATGAGGATTGCACAAGCCTGTGAGACAGTTGATGCTAATTTACTAACTGGTTCATCTGGCTATAATTATGTTCAAGCTTTTTTAGATACTATCAAATAGTGAACATATCAAACTATATATTTGACAAGTCAGTTAAGGGGCTGCTCCTTCAATTATTACTAATAATATATCACAATATTGCACTTGACCAGACAAGCAAATAGTAAACATCAACGGATACGCTGGACCGATCGGTCAAGGGGCTTCTAGTTTGGTGGAATCGGTGAAGGGTGGAAAGCGAGCATGGCATCATGGGATATCACTCGGACATTTTCCTTCCTATCTATACGGTCACTCTTTTTTTTTTTCCTATTTATTCACTCTGCCCGCTCCCCACTTTCTTTAAATGTTACATTTCCACAGTGGCACAACTAGGTTGTGGAATTATCGTCATTTTTCTCGCTCTGTAGATAATGTTAAATATCATGGGTGTGTTCAGGTACCCGGTCGAACACATTATCATATGGATACTTTGGTAATAATAGTGCCATTCCGAGTACCAGTGTTTGCTGTACAGGTACCCCTCAAGAAATATCTGAACATTGGCGTCCGAATTTAGTATGGGCGCTCGGATGTGCACAGACATTCTTCCATACAAATTCATGATCACTGTGTTCAGGTACTGTACTACTTGAGGGGTACTCGTATACAAATCTAATCACGCTTCCTTCCCCCTATTTTTCCTCCAAGTGCAATTTGCGCTTTCACAAACACCGCGTACACTATCTCGAGATTTCCGCACAACGTGACCTGTCAGGTTACACGAATACCATATGGATCCCTCTGTCCCGCCCTTTGGCTCGTGTCATCGAATGAAAGGGAAAGACAAGGCGGTTGACCCCACCCTACCACCCACAGGTGCTAGGAGCTCCTCCACTCAAGTGGGCGCCCCCACCCTGTCCCCGATCTTTTTGCCACAAGCCCCCCCCTCGCTTAAGGGACATAGAAGCACCACAGTCTCAAGCCTCCCACACATTGATGAGAGTTTCTTGAAGGACGCCCTTCCCAGTGCCTATTTCCTGAACCTTTTCCACAAAATAAACCAGGAACTGGAGATTGGAGCTACAACCGCCAGCAAAGAGAATGTGGTCATGATGGAAATGATCTATCAGATCGATAAGGACTACAGGACGGCTCTCAATACACTCAGCGAACGAATCGATGCCCTTACTGAGGAAGTTACCAACCTCAACAATGCTACACCCCAGCCTGACACACCCACCCCGATACCCTTCCCACTCCCAGTGGTGGCCCCTGAGCAGGCTACTGCCCCTGACAGCCACCCACTCACCCTCCCTACAACAGCACCACCCAAGTCATGGGCGCCAGTAGCAAGAAAGGGCACAAAAGCAAGAACCACCATGGCCGCTAGGGCTGCCCACACCCCAACGAAGTCGAATATGGTCAATAGACCCCCACTGCAGAAGGGTCTCACTGCCAGAGAACGCGGCCTTGGTCGTCAAGTGAGAGGGCGAGCCACTTCCCCCCACTGCCCTAGACATAAGAGATGATATCAACTTGGCACTAGCTGCAACCTAGGTTCAGACTGTCTCCCTTCGAGGGAATACAGTCACTCTTACCACCATGGAATTGATCAAGGCCACCTCGCTCAACAGCAAGGTGGGAACATTCCTCCACCTAATACCAGGAACAGTTAGCGTTCATCTGGAGACCCCTGTGTTACACATTTTGGTACATGGAATCCCCACCTCGAAATCCCTCGCTGAGAGAGCTTCGGAGCTTACCACCTTCAATACAGGACTGTCCCTTACGGGCCAACCCAGATGGCTCACCAACAATGACGCTAGAGCTGGTAAATCTGCCTCCACGGTCGTTATCAACATCACGGGCGCTAGAGCGTCTGACTAGGTCGGAAAACGCCTGGCTGCCTTCTCATCAACCTATAGAAGTAAACGTCACTTACGTTTCAACTCCCACACTCAGTGTCCCAACTGCCACAGCTATGGACACAACAACAACAGGTGCACGAACCCGGCCTCATGTCGGTGGTGTGCCTCCCCACATCTCACGGGAAACCACACCTGGCCCACCGCTACCTGTCTAATACGTGGCCGACCTTGCAGCCATACCATACTCAGGTGTGTGAACGGCAGCGCCCCGCCCGAAGCCCATGCAACACAATGTCCCTCTTGTACTAAGAATTCTCAGGATGAGAAACCGGACGCGGACGAGGAGGAAATGACCACTTGATGACTATGATTTATGTTATGGTTATTGCGTAGACTATGGTTCTACATTTTTATTTGAGATTTGAGATGATGGTGGAGTTTCTTTTGTTATATTAAGGTTTTACTAGGCCATACTTAAGGGTGCATGCCAGAGTTTTCCTGTAGTCAAATATGAAATAAACTCAGCGGATTTTACAAAAAAAAATGTATACAAACCTAATTAGGGAGGTGATCGCCGCTTAACATGCGACCAGGAATTACCGTATTTTTTCGTGTTATCCGGTTTTTCGCCAAGACCGGCCGTTACTTTGTGTGGGCGGTGCCTGGAGTCTGAAATAGGTCCCCTAAATGCTCCCATTCCCATAGTAACCAAGGGTGGGTTTTAGGTGTTCTGTACTTCACTCCTTAGTGCGTGGCGCCTGTTTGATCACCATCCTAACCCTTGCAGAAGGTGATTGTGACACACTCAGCCGCATAACAGTAGACACCTGAAATCCACACCTCAGTTACTATGAGAACTGGGGGAACCGAAGTGGCCATTTTAGACTCCAGGCACCGCCCAACCTTAAGTAACGCCCGGTCTTGGCGAAAAACCGGATAACACGAAAAAATACGGTACGGAGGTATCATAATTACTTGTACTGGTGATGTGGCTGATGTTGTCAGGCTTGGCATGCGGCCCAATGTACGAGTCCTCCTCATCAAACAAACCGTCAACCCCACACCATATCCAACCACCAATTACTCAATTTGAGCCCCCTCTCTTTTCTCTCAACTTATCCCTAGCAATTTGCTATTGGATCGCCTGATTATGTCTACCAAAATATTTAATCAAGTTTTGAAAGCGGTGCGGACCGGCAAGCCTGATGTGTTGTTCTTTCCCGACCTTGATCCCGGAGACTTCACAAATTCCCTGGAAGTATTACCGGTTCATTCCAATCGCCTTGACAAATATTTCTTTCGGTAACTTAGTTTCACGGTTGGCCTGGATTCTTGGCTTGCCAATACTCACAGGATCCACTGGGTTTCCCCTGAAAACAGATTGAAGCTCCTAATGCCTTCGATGCTTCACGCGTATTTCCAGCATGAGTTACTGCAAACATGAGGAGATTAGGGTTCCGTTTTATTTTATTTTATGATGGTAGGTATTGTACATGCTCCAATTTTTGAAGTTGACATAAAGCTAACACCCACTAGGCAATAATGTTGCTCCCCACCTGAGAGGGAGTGACGGTTAAGAAAGGCGAGGCTGTATGCCTCTTTTTCAAACCTGCTGGGGGAATGTCTGGACCCCAGGAGTCGCTTGGTGTTGAGTGTAGTAGGGTACGGGCAACCACCCTAGTTGTGTTGTGGAGAAGATAGGACGGCTTTGAGGGTAAACCACTAGTTGCGCACACATGTTTGTTAGTCCTATTTAGTTAGCAGCGGCGCGCATCTGAGAATAGAACAAGTTCTCTCACATCCACCACGTCCACCCATCCAACACTTGGGATATCGGTCGATGATATACTACCCGTCCGATGGTAAGTGATAATATCCTACGCATTTATTTTAACCTTTCCTTGCCGTTCATGGTCACTCACTCGCTCAGTAGCACTTTGAATTCTACTACTTTATCAATCGCACCATGGGACCCAACGGATTATTATTTCATTTCCCTTCATCCCCATCGCCCACCCCCCAGACCCGCACTCAGAATCCCAATGAGACAACCCTACAATGACTAATATGGTGGATCGCTGCTCGTACGAACTGAATAAGCACATATTCCCCGCAAGCGTGGGGACAGAATTTGACCCAAATACGGATTACTCGAACATGGTAAGGCGGGATATGGGTGGGATTGCTTTTTTTTTGGTTAAACCAGCTCCTTCTCAGTTACCAACTCTGGCTTCTCCCTGGTTAGGGATGGATGAATGTACTATCAGAACGCTCTCCTGAAAACTACGGTATGATACTGTATATGATATTTACTTCTTTTTTCTTACCATTCCCTCGTCTGTTAACATAAACTACAGGATCTGGCTCAATTGTTGACCCCGATGTAAGACCATTCATATGCTAGCTGCAAGGAAGAAATTCAACGAAACTAATAATTGGATGTGTCATCCCATTCCAAGTGCGAGTTCGTGTCGGTGTTAACCTCGGTGCTAAATGTGCCCGAAGGATGAACTTTTGAATTTCCAGAACGGAATCCATTCTTCACATAGGAGTTACCCACTGTTCTCATATTCGCCACGATTCCTTCATTGTTTGACCGAAATCCCAGGTTCTGATGGACCGCTTCATCCTCAGGTTTAACGACCTCCAATCCTGTGCCCCGACTAACGGCTGCGCCGTTGCGAGTACCTGCAGGTAATTAGCTCCCTAATTTTATTGAATAAACAATCATCCTATTCAAGTCACCAAATTGGAGTTCCGTCTCCGCCTGGTGCAGATGCACCAAGCACGATGAAACTCTGATCTAACAACTGGAGCGCTTGTGCCCGGGGGTGTTAGTAAAAATCGGAAGATATCCTTCTTGTCCTGACAGGATATGCACACGTACGGGATAAGTGGAGATGGCCTTCGGGTTCTTTACTGAACGCCCAGGCACACTCACCCCACCCTTGCAGGCTCTATTTCTCTGTAGTCGTTAAGTTGGGATTCTTTTCCTCACGCCCTCTAGTCATATTGACTGCTCCAATGTGCTGCTGCTCCACGTCCTGCTAAACCCCCCTCCGAACGGTCAGCGAACCTGTCCAGGCTGCGATACATCACTTTCGAAGCCTAGCGACGCAATAATTGCGGCTTTCAACCCCCGAGCGGCCACTACGGGACTAGTGTTCTCGGTAGACTCGGTCCGAGTATAGTAATGCAAATCTGAACCTTGGGCTTGGCTCCTGGATTCATGAGATCACCCAGGAATGTCTGTGCTAGCTCCCTCCCCATACTAAGACGAGGGGGTTGACCATGGCATAGATTGTATCAAGAACATCTGGCAAAGTCCTTACGAGTGCGGGGAAATGAAATTCAAGGGGAGAATAAGAAGATTATTCGTGCCATTTCGTGATGCTGATGCCGAAATCTCTGCCCTGCGGAATATGATTAGTGATGGGCACGATCAGATCATGATCGAGTTTTGCTCGATCAATAGTCTGCTCGATCACCTCGATCATAGGGGTCTCTCGATCAGGGGTACTGCTCGATCATGCTCGGCCATCATCGAGTATAACTCGAGCATCTTGGTTCATGACCGATCACTCTACTAATCTGTTGGACTTAGTTTTATCCGCCGTACAGGAGTAGTTCTTCTTTTACTCTTGTTCGCTTCCTTCGTCTTCCTTTTGCTTTCACAATTGCTAAGCTGCGCATTATTGAACTTATACTTTCGGATATGTACTCTTTATCTTCTTGAGTACGACTGTACTTCCTAGTTCATACTAGTTTCACTTCAATGCCGTCAGAGTTTAAGCTCCATTCATCTGTTTTGGATCTTTTCATTTATTTCTCTGCTCAATCAGTCAATCATTGATGTAACTCTATGCGCATTAGATTTTTCTTTTGTCTTCCTTTGTTTTCTTGTAGTGGATATGTGTTCTTGTTGCAGAGCATAAATAGCACGCTCTCCGCTTCCTTAGAAAATCAAGCTTCTTTTCTGGTCCCAGCGAACACACACATCAACATAATCCTAGTAATTGGGTGATGCGATGAACTTATATTATAAAGGGAGTCTACCGGCAAACTAGATACCAATTCTTTTGGCCGGACTTTACCTTGTTAGCTCCTCAACAAACTGTTGAGCCGGCGTACCTCGGGATTGTACTGCCGTTAAGGATTGGTAAGCCCGGACGGGTGTCATCCTTTACTATTATAGTTGAATAAAATTATCGAACACCAAACGATCATGACTGCTGACTTTACAATAAGGTCACCACTCCCATCGTTTCGAGTCTATAGCAACTAGTCAATACCACCAATGGTTTTCAATTAATTTATTCAACAATAAGTAGGGAGTCGAAACCTATCCGGGCTTCTGCACACTCGGGATCAGACACAAATTACCGTGATACATTAAATGGACGATAGGGTATGGCTCTTCTATTCTTGTTATAACACGAGTGAAAATACTTAGAATCCATATTGAATGAATATTTAATCCCTGATGGGCATAAAAACGATCATACTCCAGTATAGTCGACAATAATCGACCATACTCGATGATGCTCGAGCAGTGACCATGATCGATCACTCGATCAGGGCTCCCCAGTTTCATCGATCATTCGATCATAGGGTCCACTCGATCATGATCGTGCCCATCACTAAATATGATTGCTGGGATGGGGGTTGTTTAAGGTGAATTGGCTGGGAAGAACCCTGAGCTGATGCAAGGGTGAAGAGAGAACGCCAGAAAACTAGCAGAAACCCGGGTACTCTTGGCCCACGTTTACCATTCCCATAACAAGAGAGCCGGGGCTAAAACCGGACAGGAACTCGAGGATAAACTCAAACGCGGGACATTGATATCTCAAGTGTAGCAGGCCGCGGCTGACCAAGTTCCCCCACTGGGTAATTTGAATACCGGGAGGGACAGGAGGAGCCGAAGGGGGGTGGAAGAGGGTGTGGTTGTGATGAGGGTGCAAATCGGGTGAAGGGACGAGAGGAAGCACTCATAATGCGTAGAATTAGGAGAGCTACCTGTTAGTTGACGGCTTGGTGTAAAGCTACGAACAATGATTTCAAAATCAGTTGCACCAGACAGTCCAGAACGTTGAAAAACACTGCAGGAAAAAAAAAGAAAGTACCAAGATTTCGAACCATAGTTTGAAATTCTTTCTAAGCCATGTTTGGAAATCTTACGTTTACCAAACAGTACTATACAACGGTTGCAATCTATGGTTTGCCTAGCGAATATGGTTGAAAGATAAAGTATGCCGCACTAAACAGCCCCTGATTTATTGCTTTTGTTTATTCTACAGAGGTTTTAAGCAGTAAAATAGCTCAGGAACCCGACCAGGGCAGCTCGCGGCTTACAAGAAGAAAGCGACCACAGCAGTACCGACAGCCAAGATACAGAAGCTCTGAATGGAAGCGGAGCCAGTAAAGGTTGGGCTGTTGCTTCTAAAGCAATTTAGGCAGGGAGATGACCGCCCTGGCAGATGAAGTGGCCCGCTACATGACGAAGGAACGTAAGGTTGAACGGAATGGCAGTTTTTGGGTCAATGCTAAGGGGACAACTTCATAGAATTCTTTCAGAGTGATATACGGGTTTTGTTGGGAATGAAGAGGGGCTGAAAAGGTGTCCTATAGGCACATAACAAATATTAGTACAGATATCGGGGTATGTAGTGTAAGTAAAAAACTTGTGTAATAGTCATGCCGCGTCGGGTGTCCGTCCGGACGGAAACGAGGAACGGATAGGAGAAGTCTGATTTTGCTCTCCTTGGTAGCTGCGGAAAATTGGACTTGGAGTACCACTCGCACGGCTCCTGCTGTACCTTCTTGCCAGAGTCTGGCATTCTCTTGAAGCTCAGCATGGGGCTCATTGATGCCTGATTCCGCAACAACAGTGGGGAACTTAGGAAACCCGCCCACACTTGGATCTCCACGAGGGTGAAAGGTATAGGTTGGCGTTTTTATTGAGCCTTCGTATACACCGACAAAATTGCTATATTCTGGGGAATAGGGTTAGCTACTAGGTTCCCGCCTTTAATAACTGAATCCTGAAGGAGTCGGCAACATACCAGGAACACTCATCGTCTCCATAGTGGAATTCCAGGCACTGGACATAAGATGATCGCGCACGGCTTCCATAATGTTTCCAATAAACCCATGATGAAACACATGCGTGAAGCATCAAAGGCATTACAAGCTTCAATCTGTTTTCAGGGGAAAACCAGTGGATCCTGTGGGCATTAGCAGGTCATCAAGATATTACGCCAACTGTGAAATAATTAAATTACAGAAAGGAATCTTTGTCACGGCGATTGGAATGAGCGCGCAAGTTTTCCAGGGAATATGCGAAGTCTTCGGGATCAACGTCGGGAAAGAGCAACACATCAGGCCCCCAGGCCCTCACTGCTTTCAAAATTTGATCGGCACACATGATTGGGGGACTAAATAGCAAGTTGCTAGGGATAAGTTGAGAGAAAGAGAAAGAGCTCAAATTGAGTAATTGGTGGTTGGATATGGTGTGGGGTTGACGGTTTGTTTGAAGATGAGACTTGAGGGTGACACAATATAGGCCGCGGCGTGCAAGGCCTGTCGGTATCAGCACAACCATCTGGTCGCTATGGAACTCCCCGGTAAGAATCCTGCTTCCACTAGCTAACCGTGCCAAGGTTGCGGCGGTGGCCGCAACCCCCGGATGTTCGCAGGCTCACAACCTGGGGCACTCTAAAGAGTGCCTGCCAGCTCAACACAACTTTGCGGCTCAACACAACTTTGTGGCTTACCATAGAAACTCTGTGGGTCAACACAACTGTATGGTGCAACGCAACTTAGTGTCCCAGCATAAATTTGTTGCTTAGTATAACTTTGAGGCAAAATATAATTTTCTTTAACATGAAAGAGTACACAGGCATATTATCCCTGAGAGGATGCTACTGTCAAACTTGTAGCCCGGTCCATGCACCTTTTTCCTCTGTTAGTGATGAGAAATTATTAGAGAGAATATTCCATTACCAAGTGGCCCGCGGCTGTGTTTCTGCTTGTCCAATCAAGTTGCTCAAAAGGCAGTTCACTGGCAAGGCTAGTACAAGTTTGACAGTGTTATCCTCCACGGGATAACATGCTTCCTCCCCTCTATTTTCCTGTCCGCTTGAAAATTGGCCACGTAACCTCCTTGTGTTCCGTCACATTCTGGTTTTCAGCGAGTTAGCGTCCTTGGTTCTTATCGTCCCCATTCTCGCGCTAGCTTCAAGTCTTTAACTTCAAGTACTCCGCTGGGCTCTGCTTGATTTTAATTCTTTCCTTTCGATTACCATTGTTTGGAATCTCGAGGTTCCTCATCTTTCCCCTCTGCTTTCTTCTTCCTTTGGTCGGCTTGCCCTCTGCTTCTTCCTTCCGGGGGTGGACGATTTCGCACCTGCTTCTTCCTCCTTTGGGTGAGTGCTGGCGGTTTCCTCCCTTCGGTTCGGTCGAAAGGTCGGTGGTTTTCATCCCATCGGTCAGGGGGTCGTACGGTCGGTCTCCTTCGCGAGTTGATCGTCATGGTTAAGCGAGGTTCCTCAACCTGTTCTGCCCCCGCGGTTGCAAGTTCGGGTCTGGCTCTCGGGTTGTCGGTCGAGAAAACTTTGGCCCTCGAGGCTGAGGTTTCCCGTCTTCGACACCACATTTCCGTCCTCTCCCGTCGGCTACATTTGTCGGCTTTGGAGTGTGAGTCCCTCCGCAGTGAGCTCGATGCTCTTCGCTCGGTCGCTCCCCTCTCTCGTGAGGGTGACGGTGCTGAAGCCTCTTCCCCCCCTCGTGAGGAGGTGGCTGATGAAGTGGCGGTGCTCGCCCCGGTGGCTGAGCTAGCTGCCCTTACGGTGGCGTCCCTCGGGGCGCATGTGGAGGCGTTGACGGTGACTACTGTGGCTTCCGCTGTCATGGGGCAGGAGCCTGAGCCCGATGTGGCTGAGCCAGTGTTACCGGTGGTGGTACAGGTTGAACGGTCGCCGTCGGCTGATGAAGCTGTTGCCAAATGTAACGCGCGTCGTGTGCGCTGGGTGGACCATAAGGCTGGCGTGGCTTCTCGGAAGGCTCGGGTGGTTGAGGTTATTTCCTCGTCGCCTCCTCCGGTTCCCCCTGGTCGTTCGAGTTCTCCGCTGGCTTCGGCTGCTGGGGGGGATGGATCCGATCGTCATGCTCGTGATCCTGGTTTTGTTACCGTCGGCCGTGGTCGGCGTCGGAAAGGGCGTGGCGGGCGCCGTTAACATTGTGTTGGATTTCCTTTGTCGTGTTTGCGTGACCGGTTTGCCGGATTGTGGGTTTGGTTGTGGCTATGACCTCGCTTGCGGTTGTGATTTGGTGGATGGCTATGAGAGGAGGATTTACTTTGTTCGTACCCTAGTTGGGTGGTTTATTTTGTGATTCCCGTGTGCTGGCCGGATACTCGGACTTCGGTCTACTAATCGCGCGGGTGGTACTTTTCCAGATGTACTGCGGGCTAGGCCGGGTTGGGACTGGCGTACTCCTTGGAACGTACTGCTGTATGGTTGTGCAAGCCCAGATAGGTAGTCGCTCCATTAGCTAGTTTAGTTATAAATAAAAGAGATTGAACCCCTCTATTTTCCCTCCAAGTGCAATTTGCACCTTCAGAAACACCACGTACACTAACTCGAGATTTCCGCGTAACGTGACCTGTCAGGTTACACGAATACCATCTGGAGCCCTCTGTCCCGCCCTTTGGTTCGAGTCGTCTGAACAAAGGAAAAGGCAAAAAGACCAACCCCCCCCCACCGCCAGCAGGTGCTAGGGCCTCCTCCACTCAGGACGGCGCTTCGACCCTGTCCCCAATCTTCATGCCAGCAGGCCCCCCCTCCCTCAAGCAACCCAGAAGTAACACAATAACAACCCTCCCACATATCGATGAGAGATACTTGAGAAACGCCCCTCCAAGCGCCTACTTCCTGAACCTTTTCCACAAGATAAACCAGGACCAGGTAATTGGGGCCACCACCGCCAGCAAAGAGAATGTGGTTATGATCAAGATGATGTATCAGATTCACAAAGACTACAGGACGGCCATCGACGCGCTTAGCGAACAGATCGAAGCCCTTACCGAAGAAGTTAGCACCCTTAAGAATGCTCCTGCCAGGCCTGACACCCCCACCACGATACCCTTCCCACTACCGGCAACAGCTCCTGAGCCGTCTGCCGTCCCTGACTCCCGCCCTGTCGCCCTCCCTAGAGCCGCTCCACACAAATCGTCGGCCACAGTGGCTAGGAAGAGCAGAAAGGAAAAGACTACCATGGCTGCTAGGGCTGCTAATGCCCCAGCAAAATCAACTACCAACAATAGGCCCCACCTAAAGAAGGGTCTCACCACCAGAGAACGCCGCCTTATCGTTAAACGCGAGGGTGGGCCACTCCCCACAACCGCCCTAGACCTAAGAGATGATATCAACTTGGCACTAGTCGCGACCTATGTACAGACTGTCTTCCTCCGAGGTAATACAGTCACCCTTACCACCATGGAATCAGTCAAAGCCACCTCACTTAACATGAAGGTGGGAACATTCCTACACCTAATACCAGGAACAGTTAGCGTTGACCTGGACACCCACGTATCACACATTTTGGTACACGGAATCCCAACCTCGAAATCTCTCGCTGAGATAGCCAATGAGCTCACCACTTTCCATTCTGGATTGTCCCTCACTAGCCAACCCAGATGGCTCACCACCGACGACGCTATTGTTATGAGCTGTGGATACGAGACGAACGCGGTGGACAGGTGAAGAAGGACAAAGAAGCCAAAGAGACAAAGTGAAGCGAAGGGGGAAACGTGTGTAGTTTGATCGGAGGTGAGCCTTGCTTATCATTCTATCTATGGCAGACTAACGGGTTTAAATACAAAGAATTCCACCACATATCTTCTTTCCCGGGAGTTCTTCCGCGGAAGATATCTGAGGCCAACTCGCACTGGGTTCCGGCCGCTTGCTCGCTTTTCTCTCCACCCATGTCCGGCCATGTGTGCGAATCCTGCTATTCGTATACAATCCAGGTATACGCGCTCCTCCTCCGAGATTGATAATGACTGACAAAGGAACTAGTAACTAACAACTAAGAAATATAGGAAAGGTACGAACAGGTAAAAATACTTGGGTGTGGAATGATCACCGGTGATTTCCAACAGACGCTAGGGCTGGTAAAACTGCCTCTACAGTCGTGATCAGTATAACGAGCCCCAGGGCATCTGACTACATTGGAAAACCCCTTGCCGCCTTCTCATCAACCTATAGGACCGAGCGCCGCTTGCGCTTCAACTCCCACACCCAGTGTTCCAAATGCCAGGGCTATGGACACCACAGTAACTGATGCGCCAACCCGGTCTCATGCCGATGGTGTGCCTCCCCACATCCCACAGGAAACCACACCTGTCCCACTGCTACTTGTCGTATACGTGGCCGACCCTGCACCCACACCATACTTACGTGTGTAAACTGCCATAGGCCGCACGACGCCCACACAACACAATGCCCCTCCCACCCCAAGGTTGCTCTGGATGAGAACCCAGAAGGAGCAGAGGAGGAAATGACCACTTGATGACTATGATTTATGTTGTAGTTATTGCATAGACTTTGTTTCTACACTTTTATTTGTTAAGAAGACGGTGATGGAGTTTTTTTTGTTATATTAATGGTTTTTCTAGGCCATACCTTAGGGTGCATGCCGGAGTTTCCTGTAGTTAAATACGAAATAAACTCACAGGATTTTACAAAAAAAAATACAAAAATCCTCCACAGGATAATATGCCTGTATACTCTGTTATGTTAAAGAAAATTACATCTTGCCTCAAAGTTATTCAAAGTAACAAATTTATGCTGGGACACTAAGTTGCGTTGCACCATACAGTTGTGTTGAGCCACAGAGTTTCTATGGTAAGCCACAAAGTTGTGCTGAGCCGCAAAGTTGTGTTGAGCTGGCAGGCACTCTTTAGAGTGCCCCAGGTTGTGAGCCTGCGAACACCCGGGGGTTGCGGCCACCGCCGCAACCTTGGCACCGTTAGTTCTAGAAGGGCCATAGCACTTCACGCTGTTGCCAAGTCTTACTCTAACCTTACTGTACACGTAGGAGGCACGCCGGAAATGGTTTGATAGATTGGTTTCCTTTATTTAAAAGGCCCCTAATGAGTTCCCCCCTAATCTATCTAATGATAAAAGAAGAATGCAAGGGGGTGGGCACTCTATTAATTTGTGATTCTTTTGTTTTCTCTTATTTTATTTTCGTTGGCCCCTTCGCTTTCCCCGGGTAGCGCTATACCCCGTAGGGTTTGACGTGAGCCTGTGATAAAAAGGGCCTGATTTCCCGTTCTCTTATCCGCCAAAGGTTTCCGATCCGATCACAGTACATCATTTGGTCTCACTATTATACAACATGTTGTTATGTGGCGCTGGTTGTCACAAGCTTCCTGATAACCTCAAACAAGGAGCAGTCTGAACTTATGCGAGGAGATGCGAGTAGTGGTTTGAGGGTTGTTTGGGACGGAGTAAAGAATGTTACGGATTGCAAGGGATGGAGCCCCGAGATGTCATGGGTATTTTCGAGGTTGGCCGTTATGTAGTATATAGATATCATTTGCTTTTGTTGTCGGAGGAGAGAGATTAAGTCAATCAACCGTTCACAATTCTCACCAAAAAGACATTCAAACTCTTTATTGAAACGCATCACAAAATTCTCTATTTACTTCACAACAATTATCTGAAAATTCACATGAAGCCCTGAATCACCAGCCGTCCCCTTGCCAAAGCCCCCATTTTTAAACATGGATTAAAACAGAAGGGAGATAAAACGAGAAGCTGTATAACCCTACCATCGAGAGGAAGATATACTTCTTTTTTTTTGTGGCAAAGAAACACATTTTCATATTGATTTATTTACTATTTTCCGTCAGCTGCGGGAGTGGCGCTCGTGGCAGTAGTGTTTGTAGCAGCCGCGGCTGGAGTGGGGGTAGTGGCTCCGAAGTTAGCGCTCGCCAACCTGTTGGATAGATCGATCCGGGTTCCGATAGTGTGAGCCAAGTATTCCACGAGTAGGACGTCCTGGATATGAGTGTTAAACATTCTCTCGACGTCGGCGGGTGAGACTTTAGGTGCCAAACTAAGCGTGTTCATCAAGAACTTTCCAATAGCTAGCAACGGAGGCTTGGGTGTTGCCAGCCTAGTGCAGATGTTAGTATTTCTTCTCACTTCTACCCTAAGGGCGGGAAACATACGATGACTCTAGCCACATATTCACTAACTCTATCCAACATTTCCAGAACCCCCTCAAGCGCCTTCTCAAGTGCGTGGATGAACACAGAAAGAGGACGATATATAAGTCCTAATAGCGATGTCTTGACCGGGGACAGTAGACATGGTGAGATGGACGGCGGCCGGGTGGGGGAAGGTGCCATCACCATTAGAGGCATAAAAATTCTGGACCAATTTTTCAAAGCCAAACAAATACATTGAGATAATAACCGATGTGAGAGAATGAAAATCTGATGAGTACAAAGAAGTAAGAAAACCAAGATCATCTATATGATCAATCCCATCAATAAGCCTGCTTCGATGTGTCCACTGTCGGAGGCGGTGGCGGAGATGTCGCTGCCCTTGTCGCTTGAGATCGTTGGCACCGATAGATCCCTAGTTGACAATGAGGGTGCAGTAAGAGAGTTAGGGGTGGTGGGTGGGTAACAAAAAACGCGAGCTGTAGCGAGCCCGGAGGCGAGAATGCGAGTTGTAGCGAGCATCGAGGTTCTCAACTCCTGGGAGTCGATGGTGCTATATATGCTTGTGGCTCTCCGGTCCGTGCGGAGTGAGCAATGACCTCCGAGCGACCGGACGAACCTTCCACAAAGGACCTCCACGAAGTTCCCCCGCGCTTTGCCCAATTGGCAATGGGTTGTTCCAACCCGCTATTAAGAGCGCTTAAGGGATTGGGCTCTGGAGAGGTAGCATACCTGAGTATATTAATTAGCTATCGAAAGGCATCTAACACCTAGGAGCATCTATCCTGCTCAAACATACCATCCAATGAGGACCTCCTTGGGATTCGCCTTCAGATGGACCCCTAACACGGCCTTGTGGTAGTCCATAGCTAACTCAAGCTTCACCACATCATCAATCAGTGTAACCTACCTGTTCTCGACTCTCGTTATGCCCGACCGCAAAACAATTTCTAATCGCAACTTCAGCCCCATCCTCATTCCTCACACCCAAAAGCGTTCCAATAACCCTCTCCCAATTGACATTCCTACCTAACGAATGGTCCAAAATAGAGAAAGGGGCTTGAGCATTAATAACACTGAAAGGCGTGGAAGCGGCCTGGGCCGGTCGCACGCCGACGACAGGATCCGGTCGAGGAAGATGTATGCATGAATATTTGTCGGCCATGCTGGGTGACGCCGATTAGTGGGTAGCGATTAGTGGACGGGGGGTGGCTGCGGGGTATATTAATCTTCATACTGAGTTACTTTGACTTTGTCCGAATGCGGAACCACCTCCACAACACCCCTATCTCTGTCGGTGCCATCTCGGAAGCAGCACAAGTCTCCACCGGCAGTGGAACTCAGCATCTGGCAGGCAGGATCTAGACTCTGGCATCATTCCCCTTTGGCATTATTCTCTTATGGTTTTCTTGGATTTGTTTGCTCTTTCTATTAGACCTAGTTTGCCCTAATACGTTCACTTGCCTTTGGAAAATTGGGCAGTAGCTGTGATCGAGCAGATCGATCGGATAATTGATGCTCTGCTCGCTCATAATCCGATCGAGGGACCCCTATGATCGAGAGTGATCGAGCAGACTATAGCCGAGCAAAACTCGATGATGATCTGATCGTGTCCATTACCATTGGAAATACTCCTACCTGCTCAGTATACTCGTAATTTTCTGACGTTTGTAAAAACGACTGCTATTGCATGCCACTAAAATCCTGAGGCTCTGGTCGATTTTTTGCCCGTATGCAATAGCAGTCGTGTTTACTGTTGAAATTCCGTTATATTTCCTATGTGCATTTCATAACACTACCGTGTATTCTTTTACTTAGTTTGTGTTTCGGCTCCACCTGTACACCGCTTACATTACTACAGCTAAGATATATATTATGGT
>Ga0307513_10002014_pt1 | contig 28623 bp, 20 predicted proteins | sample 15_EM_MG_FD_202174 | JGI IMG/M metagenome (GOLD analysis project Ga0307513, IMG submission 202174) | Populus trichocarpa ectomycorrhiza microbial communities from riparian zone in the Pacific Northwest, United States - 15_EM | ecosystem: Host-associated > Plants > Roots > Unclassified | place... | reverse complement strand
GAGCTCTGTGAGAGGAACCCAAAGATCATGAAGCGGTGGCCGCGTCACGTCCCGTAGACACGCCGCGCAATCGCCAACCAACAAGGCGTAACCGACCAGCAGGGGTTAAACGTCAAGCTAAGAGCGACCGTCGGCTAGAGAGCCCGCCGTCAGCTCCGTCCGAGGACAGGCTTCGACGCCGGGGCGTCAACGACGGGACGACGGGTGGTCGCGAGCAGGTCCTCCACCGGGAGGGTTGCCGCGCCCACGGTCAGCGCATGATCGCCGAGCGTGCACAGCTCGATCTCGGTCTGGGCGAACGGCTGGCGCAGGGCATGCTCGCCGGCCGCGGTCCGGATCCGGGGCAGCAGCTCGGCGCACAGCGCGGTACCGGCCCAGCCGCCGATGATGATGCGTTCCGGATTGAACAGGTTGATCAGGGATGCGAGCCCGGCACCGAAGTACCGGGCAGTGTCGGCGATCGTCCGCTGGGCGATCCGGTCCGTGTGCGCGAGGACCAGCAGCCGGGCCAGGTCCGTCTCCTGGCGACCGGTGTTGATCACCTCGGCCGGCTCGGCCTCGTGGTAGCGGTCCAGAATCGCCTCGGCGCCCAGGTACGCCTCCAGGCAGCCACGCGCTCCGCAGCGGCAGCGGCGCCCGCCCACCGCGATCGGGGTGTGCCCCCATTCGCCCGCGCTGCTGGAGGCCCCTCGGTATCGGGAGCCGTCGGTGATCACGCTGGCGCCCACTCCGGAGCCGATCAGCGTGACGATCGCGTGCTTGGCCCCGCGGCTGGCGCCGAACCAGTTTTCCGCCTGCCCAAGGTTCGCAGCGCCGTTGTCGATGAAGATCGGTGCCCGGACGCCGGCGTCGCGCAGCTTCCGGGCGAGTGGAACCGCGTCCCAGGCGAAGGTCTGGCCGTGCACCAGGATCTCGGTGCCGTGCTCAACGATGCCGGAGACGCCGATCCCGATCCCGATCACGTCGGAGACGTCGACCCCGGCCGCCGTCATCACCTCGTCCAGGCTCCGCACCAGGTCCCGGACCGCGACGTCGACGTCGTGGTGTGCCGGTTCGAGAAGGGCATCCGTGCTGGCCAGCGGCGTGCCGAGGGTGAGCTCAAACAGCTCGACCCGGATCCGGGTCTCGCCGATGTCAACGCCGATGACGTAGCCGTAGGTCGGGTTGACCCGGATCAGCGTCCGCGGTCGGCCGCCGTCCGAGCTGACCGCACCGGCCTCGATCACCAGGCCGTCGCCCATCAGGTCATTGACGACATTGCTCACGGTGGCCGCGCTCAACGCCGTGGCGATGCCGAGTTCCTGCCGGCTTGCGCCGGGATTGAAGTAAAGCGCGCGCATCAGCGCCGAGCGGTTGCCCCGGCGCAGATCGAGCACGGTTCCGTACCGCAAGACCACCTCAGCCCCTCAAGCTCCAGGTCCGCAGTGTAGCCCCGCGCTCCTGGCCTCGGGTCCTCATCGCGAGCCCAGGCCGCGGGCTCAGTACCGAGCGCTGCGACCGGCAGACAGAGGTAGGTCGCGGCCGGTCTCGGCAACCGCGTCGCACCAGTTCAGTACCTCGGCCACAACGCTGTCGTCGATCGAGCGCCGACCGCTGCGGACGTCTCTGAGCAGGTAGCCGCGCAGCGCGCGGGCCTCTCGACGGCGCTTCGCCGACAGGCTCAGCAGCGGTGCTGCGTGGTATGCGGCCGCCAGCAGTGCGACCAGGCCAATCAGGACCAGATTCCCCATCATGACTACAGAGCGTACCGAGTCGATTACGCAAATATCGGACTTCTCGCAGAACGGCTGCCGTTCAGCGGATTTCGTGCGGCCAGGCCTGGCTGAAACCAGGATGAACCCGCACGATTGGGTGATCGTCGCTCGACGGGAGGCTCGGCGATGGATGGCGAACGCCTGCGGATTGCCATGATCTCCACCCCTTGGTACCAGTTACCGCCCAACGGCTACGGCGGGGTCGGTGCGATGACCGCCGTTCTGGTGGACGCCCTGGTGCAGGCCGGGCACGAGGTGACCGTGATCGGGGTCGGGCGGCACGGGACGGCGGGCGATTTCATCGCCACCAACGGGGTGCCGGAGCCTCTCCGGATGGGCGACGCCGGGCCGGAGGTGCTGCATGCCGCCCGGAGCGCGGGCTTGCTGCAGTACCTGGATGTCGACGTGGTGCACGACCACAGCACCGCCGGGCCGCTGCAGGCCGGGTTGCGCTCGGTGCCCACGGTGGTGACCGCGCACGGGCCGATGACCGGGGAGAGCGGCCAGTACTACCTGAGCGTGCACGGGACGGTCCATCTGGTGGCGATCTCGGCCGCACAGCAGGCCCGGGCGCCCGCCCTGGAGTGGGCCGGCCTGGTGCACACCGCCGTCCAGACCGACGACTACCCCTACGTCGCCCGGAAGCAGGACCACGTCCTCTACCTCGGTCGGCTGTCCGCGGAGAAGGGCGCCCACCTGGCGATCGAGGCCGCCCGAGCCGCTGGTTGCCCGATCGTCCTGGCCGGTCCGTGTGTGCGGGCGGATGACCGGGAGTACTTCGAACGGGAGGTCCGGCCCCGGCTCGGCCTGGACGCCCGATGGATCGGCGAGGCCGGCTTTGCCGCCAAGGTGGCGCTGCTCGCCGACGCGCGCTGCCTGCTCTTCCCGGTCCAGCGGGAGGAGCCGTTCGGGATGGTGATGATCGAGGCGATGGCCTGCGGCACGCCGGTGGTGGCGCTGCGCCGGGGATCGGTGCCGGAGATCGTGGTGGACGGCGTCACCGGCTTCGTCAGGGACCGTCCCGATCAGCTCGCGGAGGCCATCGCGGCCGTGGACCGACTCGACCCGCTCGCCTGCCGACGCTGGGTCCGGCGCGAGTTCGACACCGCCAAGATGGCGGCGGGCTACGAGGCGATCTACCGTCGGGTAGTCAAAAGCTGCCGCCCGCATCTGGAATCGTTGTCCACCGGTGAGCCGTCGCGGCTCCCGCAGCTCCCCTCGGGGGGCGTTGTCGAGGTGCTGAATCCATCGGGGTGACGATGACCGAGACCTGCATGTTGGCCGATCTCTCCGGGCCGCTCGACGGCGTGGTCACTCTGGTCGACGGCTCCACCTTCTGCATCAGCGGCCGCACCGGAGACCTGTTCCCGGGAGCCGCGCAGGGCCTCTTCTACCGGGATACCCGGATCCTTTCCACCTGGCAGGTTCGGGTGCAGGGCACCGTTCCGCACGTGGTGATGGTGCTGCGCGCAGAGCCGTCCCAGGCCACGTTCATCTCCCGGGTGCCGGTGGGCGACCAGCAGACCGAATTGCTGATCGAGCGAACCCGGTACCTGGCCGACGGGATGGGTGAGCAGATCCGACTGCGCAACCTCGGCCACTATTCGTTGCGGACCACCCTGCAGATCCGCAGCGGTGTCGACTTCGCCGACCTGTTCGCGGTCAAGGAAGGCAAGCCACAGTCACCCGGGCTGACCTCGACCCACCCGCACCGATCCTGGTTGGACGTCTACGACGAGGCGGACGGCGCTCGCCGAGGGGTGCGGATCGCCGCCGAGGGCGCGGTCGCCTACAGCGAGGGCCTGCACTTCGAGGTCACCGTTCCGCCCGGTGGTGAATGGCGGACCAGCGTGATCGTGAGGCCCTGCCTGCAAGGCGAGCAGACCCAGGAGCCGGTTCTGCTGGATCGGCCGCCGGCCGAGCCGGCCGCGCCGATCCGCAGGCGCAGTCGAGACGGCAAACCGCGGGTCGACACGATCAGCGCCGAACTGCGCCCGATCCTGGCCCGCAGCCTGCAGGATCTGAGGGCACTGCGGATCGTTGATCCGCAGCACCCGGCGGTCCCGGCGGTGGCAGCGGGCGCGCCCTGGTTCATGGCGTTGTTCGGTCGCGACTCGTTGCTGTCCTCGTACTTGGCCCTGCCGGTGGAGCCGTCCCTGGCCGTCGGCACGCTCCGGGTGCTGGCTCGGCATCAGGGCACCCGGGTGGATCCACGGACCGAGGAGGAGCCGGGTCGGATCCTGCACGAGACCCGGCTCGGCACGGCGGCCCCGCTCACTCGCGGTGGCGGCAGCGTCTACTACGGGACGATCGACGCCACGCCGCTCTTTGTGATGCTGCTGGGCGAGCTCCACCGCTGGGGATTGGCGCCGGCCGAGGTGGCGGAGCTGCTGCCGAACGCGGACCGGGCCCTGATGTGGATCGAGCGGTACGGCGATCGGGACGGCGACGGCTTCGTCGAGTACCAGCGGATGACCGGCAGCGGGCTGCTGAACCAGGGCTGGAAGGATTCCGACGACGCGATCAGCTTTGCCGACGGCCGGCCGGCCCGGACCCCGATCGCGCTCGCCGAGGTCCAGGGCTACGTCTATGCCGCCTACCTGGCCCGGGCGCACGTGGCACTGGCGGCGGGCGACACCGGGCAGGCGGCGCGATTGAGCGCTCGGGCGGGTCGGCTCAAGGCGGCGTTCAACGAGCGCTTCTGGCTGCCGGAGCAGGGCTGGTTCGCGCTCGGGTTGGACGCCGACAAGCGGCCGATCGACGCCCTGGCCTCCAACATGGGCCATTGCCTGTGGACCGGGCTGATCGACGAGGACAAGGCCGGGGCGGTGGCGGAACGGCTGATGTCGGCGGAGATGTTCACCGGCTGGGGGGTGCGCACGCTCGCCTCAACCATGGGCGCCTACAACCCGATGAGCTATCACAACGGATCGGTGTGGCCGCACGACAACGCGCTGATCGCGACCGGCCTGATCCGCTACGGGTTCGTCCGTGAAGGGCAGCGCCTGGCGGCCGGTATCCTCGATGCTGCAACCGCTTTCGATGGCCGACTGCCGGAGCTGTTCGGCGGTTTCGACCGCGGCGACTACCCGGCGCCGATCCCGTATCCGACGTCCTGCGCACCCCAGGCCTCGGCGGCAGCCACCCCGATCCAGCTGATGAAGGCCCTGCTCCGGCTCGACCCGCGGATGTCCCGCCGGGAACTCTGGTTCAGCCCGGTCTGGCCGCGGCAGTACGGCCCGCTGCAGCTCCACCACATCCCGCTCGGGCCCGACCGGATCGGCCTTCGGGTGGACCCGGCCAAAGACGGCCCGGCCGGAGCGGAACTCACCGGCGTCCCGGAGGACGTGACCGTGATCCGCGCCGCCCGTCCTCCGCTTACCGAGCTTTCCGGCCAACCTCCCGCGCGGCATCCTCTTCGGCCGTGATCCGACGGGCTTGGATCAGCCGGTAGACGAACATCCCCACCGCACCCAGCACGCCCAGGTCATCGACCAGGCCGAATGGGCCCAGCACCGCCTCTGGCAGCGCGTCCACCGGGGAGACCAGGTAGATCAGCGCGCCGGCCATCGCCGCGATCCCCCGCAGCGGCACCCGGTATCGGTAGATCACGAAGACCGAGATCGCCAGGAGGGCCACGCCGATCAGCAGAATGATCCCGAAGAAAATGATCACGATCGTCAGTGTGGTGTTGTCACCCATCGCAGATCCTCCGATTGGTTAGGGCGTGTCCCCTGGATCACTGGTCGGCTGCGGGCCGGTAGATCTACGGGACGCGCCCTAGGGTCTATCAGCAGACTACGGCGAATCGGTTGACCCGCACAGTTGACAAGGTCGGGCTGCGAACCGGACAGAACCGGATAGCCTGACGCTGATGATCACCGAGACTGGCCAGACCACGACCGGACGGCGGCCGGCACGTTTGAGCGCCGCGCTGCTCGCCGCCGCGCTGGCTGCGTCAACACTGGCCGGCTGCAAGGTCGCCCTGGACGCGACCCCCGAATCCACCAGTTCCGCCGCGAAGTCCTCGGCCGCGGCGAAGCCCGCAAAGCCCACCGCGCCGGGGAAGGCGGTGAAAGGTCCTGCGGGCAGTGCGCTTGCGGCCTTGGCCACGATCCCGATCAAAGGCCGGGCGCCGACCACCGGCTACAGCCGCGACCAGTTCGGCCCGGCCTGGACCGACACCGACCACAACGGCTGCGACCAGCGCAACGACGTTCTGCGCCGGGACCTGACCGCGGAAACGTTGAAGCCGAAAACCCACGGATGTGTGGTGCTGACCGGGACTTTGGCGGATCCGTACACCGGCGTCGCGATTGCGTTCCGCAAGCAGACCGCCTCGGCCGTCCAGATCGATCACCTGGTCGCGCTCCAGAATGCCTGGGTCACAGGAGCTTTCAAATGGACGAAGGAGAAGCGGACGGCGCTGGCCACCGACCCGCTGAACCTGCTCGCGGTGGACGGCCCGACGAATTCGGCGAAGGGGGCCGGTGACGCGGCGACCTGGCTGCCGCCGCGCAAGACCTTTCGCTGCACCTACGTCGCTCGCCAGGTCGCGGTCAAGGTCAAGTACGGAGCCTGGATGACGGCGGCCGAGCACGCGGCCATCGAGCGGGTGCTGTCCGGCTGCCCAGCGCAAAAGTTGCCGCAGGTGACCACCATTCCACTCGGTGACCCCGGTAGCTCTACCGGTTCTGCCGGCTCCGGAAACGCTGCGAGCAGCAATGCCAATGCCGGTTCCTTCTGCTCCCCGGCCGGGGCGAAGGGCGTCAGCGACGCGGGGACGAAGCTGGTCTGCTCGTCCAAGAACGGCGATCCGGCCCGCTGGCGCACGGCCACCGGCTGAGCGGCCCGCAAGCAGCTCAGGGATTGCCCGGCCCGAAGTCCGGTGGTGGCCCGATCACCACCGCCGCCACGTAGCGCAGTAGGTCCTTGTCCAGCCGACCGGCGAGCGCGGCCTGGTCGTACTCCACCGTCGACTCTGGATCCACCCGGCCGAAGGTGCGGTTGAACAGGCTGCCCGGGCCGCTGATCGAGAACGCGATCCCCACCACCGGGTCGACGTCGAACCCTTTGCTGGAGAACCACTTCCGAACCGCTTCCGAATCAGCGGTCACCGTCGGCGGGCCGTTCGCCACGGTGTAACCACCCGGCCCGGCCGCCGGGTTTGCCGGCGTCGCCAGCACAACGAGCGCCGTCCGCAGCTGGTCCTTGCCAGTTTCGCCCGCCATGCCGCTCTCTCCCTCTCTCGCTGAGTTGACCGCGGCTTAGATGACGACCGGGCCGGCCTCGCTCTCGTGGTGATCGGCCCAGAGCCGGGCACTCAGCACCGCCCGATGAACGTCGACCAGACCGGCCCCGGTTGCCAGGTCGGGCACGGCGCCGGCCCGGTGGTTCATCCCCGGCCGGTCGAAACAGTGGCCGGCGGTCACCGCGCGGGCGGCGGAACGCAGCACATCGCGCACCTCCGCCGGGGTCAGATGCGGGGCGGTCTGCTTCACCAGCGCGGCCGCTGCGGCCAGTTGTGGGGCCGCCGCCGAGGTTCCGCTGAGCGCGGCCCAGCCGTCACTCGGCCCGGTCTGGTCGCCGTCCGGGAACGGCTTGCCGTTGCCCAGTTCCGCGTCCAGTTTATCGCCGGGCTCGACCGGCAGCATGATGTAGGCCGCTCGTGGCCTGAGGCCCACCAATCCGGTGAGGTCGGGCACGTTGCGACCGGGGTAGATCGTGCTGGCGAACCCACTGGCATAGTCCGAGGCCTGCAGGGAGCCGTCCGGGCCGACGTAGGTGCCGCCGGCCGAGATCACGTCCGGGTGCTGACCGGGGAAGCCGAAGTGGCCGTTGCCGGCGGAGAACACCACGATGATGCGCGCGGCCACGGCGGCGGCAATGGCCGCCGAGGCGGCCAGGTCGGCGGCGCTGAGCGGGCCCTTCTGCTTGTCCGAGCCCCAGGAGCAACTGATCACATCCGGAGCCAGGCCGATCGCGGCGTTGAACGCCCCGATCGTGTTCACGAAGCTCATCTTGACCATGGTGAAGTTGACGTCCGGGGCAACGGCGAAGACGTTTGCCGACTCGGCCGTGCCGTGCCCGCTCTCGTCCCGCTCCGGCTCGGTGGCGCCCGGTCCGAGGACCACCGGCCCGACCCGATAACCCCGGGCGGCGAAGTACGGATGGGCGTAGTGGCCGCTGTCGGTCATCACCACCGTAATGCCCTTTCCGGTGACCCCGTCCCGGTGCGCCAGATCGGCGTTTGCGGCCAGCGATACCCCACCCGGGACGTCGAGACGCCAGTAGGAATCCGACGGTGGCAGCGGACTGGCGGAGAAGTAGTAGCGCGGTTCCTCGATCCCGACGCCCTCCAGCAGGTTCGCGAACGCCGTGCCCGAGGTGGAGATCAGGCCCTGGACGTCGGTGTCCGGGCACTCGATGAAGGTGGCCGTGTCGTCCGGTGACTGTGCCTTGCGAGCCGGGCGCTCCTCGGCCGTCAGCCGGCACTCGAAGGCCTGCTCGTAGAGCGTCGGCGGGCCCGCGATGTTGATCGTCGTGCTGGAGACCTGCAGCACGCTGAAGCCGGCCATCCGGAGTTGGGCCGCCGCATCGCGGATGACGTTCCGCTCCGACGTCATCGCCATCGCGTCCCGGGAGCAGGCCGGGGAACTCTCGAAAAGTGAGGTCCCGCCCAGGGACCGCGGACTGGCCTGGGCGAATACCAGGTCGGGGACGGTTGGCGGATCATTTGCTGGCTGCGTCATCACACGTCCCGGGTCCGAGGTCGCCGTTGCCTGATCGTGGCCACGTCCCCTTCAGGCGCAGCCACGACCAGGTCAGTCAGAGCAGGTCAGGGTCCGCTTGATACAGGTTGTGAGGGATCTGTGCCGGACGGTTGTGGAGGACCTGCGCAGACGATGTCGGGCCCAAGCGTCGACTTGCGTTACCCCCCGCTTCGGGGAATACCCTCCCTCTAAGTTAGGTTCGCCTAACTTAGGATCTCCGGCGTGCTGAGCATCGCTCGTCACCTGGGCAGCGAACGCTAGAAGGCGGGTCACGATGGCGGTTTCCTCCGAGCAGGCAGTCCCCGGTAAGGCCCGGGGCGCTCGCCCGCCGATCTCCACAACGGTCCGGAGCACGCAGCAGCTCAGCCCGACCATGGTGCGGATCGTGCTGGGCGGCCCGGAGCTGGCGAGATTCACCCCGAACGAGTACTCGGACGCCTACGTGAAGCTGGTCTTCCTCCGGCCCGGGGTGGACTATCCGAGGCCGCTGGAGCTGAACGCCGTACGGGAGAATTTCCCCGCGTCCGACTGGCCGCAGCAGCGCACCTACACCGTGCGGAGCTGGGACCCCGCCGCGCTGGAGCTGACCATCGACTTCGTTGTGCACGGTGACGAAGGCCTGGCCGGACCGTGGGCCCGAGCCGCGCAGCCCGGCGACGAGATGATCGTCCTCGGTCCCGGTGGTGGCTACTCACCGGACCCGCTGGCCGATTGGCACCTGCTGATCGGTGACGAGAGCGCACTGCCCGCGATCGCCGCGGCGCTGGAGCGGTTGCCGGCCGCGGCGGTCGGCCATGTGCTGCTGGAGGTTGACGATCCGGCGCAGGAGCAGCCGCTGGTCGCTCCCGAGGGCGTTCGGGTCCAATGGCTGCACCACGGTTCCCGCCCGCTGGGCGAGGCGCTGGTGGCAGCGGCGGCGGCATTGACGTTCCCGACCGGGGAGGTGGATGCGTTTGTCCACGGTGAGGCCGGTGTGGTCAAGGAACTGCGGCGCCTGCTGAAGCTGGAGCGGGGGATCCCGATGGCCAACCTGTCGATCTCCGGTTACTGGCGGCTCGGGGCCGACGACGAGGCCTGGCGCGCCGTCAAGGCCGATTGGAACCGCCAGATCGAGCAGGCCGAGGCCCAGGCCAAGGTCGGCTGACCGCCCCGGCTCCGCGCCGAGCTGAACCCTCCGCCATTCAGACACGCACAACCCTCGATGGAAACGTCTTCAGGGCCCGGTTGGGCTGCTTCTGCGTGTCTGAATGGCGGCCGTTTTCGAGTTGGCCCCGTTCCACTGGGGGAGCGGACCGTCAAGGGACGCGCTTACATCAGGATGGGGTACAGGCCGCGTACGGTCAGGCCGAGGCCGACGACGAGCACCAGCGTTGCGGTGAGAACGGGAGCCAGGCTGGTGAGCCGACCTCCGAAGGTGCCGAACCGCGCGACGGCAACGTCGTCCAACCGCCCCCGCAAATACACCAGAAGCAGGCCCACTGCGGTCAGCGTGCCGGCCATTCCGATCCCGTAGCACAGCACCAGCAGAACACCGAAAGCCGTTCTGCCCAAGCCGATCGCGCCCAGCAGCACGATCAGGGCCGACGGGCTGGGCACCAGTCCACCGGCGATGCCCATGCCGATCAGGCCGAACCGGCCCAGCGGACCGCGATCGCTGGCACGTTCGCGAATCTCGGCAAGATCCAGCCCGTGGCTGTGCCCATGGCCGTGCCCGTGCCCATGCCCATGGCCGTGCCCGTAGCCAAGCGCAGGATCGTCCACCGGGCTGTGCTCGAGGACCGATCCGGAGCCGGAGGTTCCTGCGAAACCTGTCGCGGCGGAGACCAGTTCATGTTCCGGAACGAGAGAGACCGCCTGCATGACGGTAATCGGTTGCCGCACAGGCACTGTCGGCACAACGGTGGCACGAGCCGCCCGGTCTCGGTGGGCCTGCCAGAGTAACCAGCCACCGATGCCGGCGATCATCAGCCCACCGGCCACCCCGAGGGCGCCGAGCACCTGGTCTCCGGCGAGCGTGGCCACCGCGCTGAGCAGGAGGCCTAGCACGATCACGCCGGCGGTGTGGGTCACCGTCACGGTCGCGCCCACTGTCAGGGCATCACGAACCGATCCGCGGCGACCGGCGACGTACGCCGCGATCACGGTCTTGCCGTGCCCGGGGAGCGCCGCGTGCGAAGCGCCGAGCACCAAGGCCAGCAGCACCGCGAGCAGGCCGATCGTCAGGGTGAGGTGTTCGGCGCCGATCAGGGAGTCGAACTTGAGCGACAGCCGGTTCAGGGCCCGCGCGACCGGTCCGGCGACCGGCAGGTCGGCAGCGGCCGAGAAGGTGGATGCCCCGGCGCCGGGCCGGAAACGGAGCTCAACCGAGCGGACGTCGAGCGGCGAGCTGAGCAGGTCGTCCGGGTAGGCACGCAGCTGCTGGCTGACGCTGCGGTCCGGTACCGGAGAGTTGACCAGACGGACGCCGTCCCCGATCGCTGTGATCTCCCGCCAGCCGAGCCGGTCGGCGAGGAAACCGTTGCTGAAGCTCAGCGTTCCCTCGGCGGTGAGCTGCGCGGCTGCGGACAGCCGGCATTCCAGCCGGCTCACCTGAAGACCGGCCACGCCGTCGCGGTAGTTGAAGTCGGAGCTGGACACCGTCCAGCGCAACGCCTGCCCGCCCAGCCGTGCGTCCAGCCCGGCGGCCAGCGCGGCGCAGCGAGTGCCCGCGTACCGGGTCCGTTCGGCGGTACTGATCGTGCCGTTGTGGTCGGCGTCGACCGTCGTCCGCTCCTGCAGCGTGGGGATCTCGGCCGTGTCGACCACGGCGAAGTCGTCCACCCGATCGGCGCTCAGCCGCAGTCCGTCGTAGTGATTGACGGTGAAATTGCCCAGTGGGTGGGCACTTGCTGTTCCGGCACTGGCCACCGACAGCACCGTGGTGACCAGGAGCACCAGCAGCGCGGCGAACATCCGTCGTCGGAGCGTCATTTCGGGCCTCCCAGCGATGTCAGCGCGGCGGTCGCCTTCGGTGCCTGCACGCGGTCGAAATGCGGATTGATCCGGAGTGCGTCGGAGAGGTGCTTGCGGGCGTCGTCACGACGTCCCAACGCGAGTTCGATCATGCCCCGGTGGTAGGCGAAAGTGGCGTTCTGCCAACCGAGTCCGTTGGCCTTGACGGCGTAGGTGAGGGCCTCGGCGTTCTGGCCGGACTGGTGCAGGGCCCAGCCCAGCGCATCCGCGACCAGCACACTGTGCCGGCGTCCCCACTCGGCCCGGGCGTGCCGAACGGCCTCCGCCGGCGAGCCGTGATCGGCCTCCACAATGGCCGACGTCAGGTCGTCCACCACGCCGTTCGCGGTGAACAGTTGCTGGATGGAGGTCAGCAGGGCGAACTGCGCCTGCGCCTCGCTGGCGCGGCCCAGCGACTTCAGCAGCTGCGCGTACTCCAGCACGTACTCCGGCAACGGCAGCCGACCGACCACCGTGGCGTAGTCCGCCACTGCGGCGTCGGTCTGGCCCAGCGCGGCCTCGGCCTTCGCCCGGCCGGCCAGCAGCGAGTCCGATGTCGGCGCGGCGATCAGGCCGAGCCGGTACTGCTCCATCGCCCCCTTCGGATTTCCCGAGTTGAAGTCGAGCTCACCCAGGTAGTACCTGCAGAACGCGATGTCCGCGGGATCGCTGGCCTCGGCGAGGGCACGCGACATCGAGTCACGCGCCTGGCTGATCTGGCCGCGCTCCTCGAAGGAGTATGAGGCCCGGCTGAACGACGCCAGCCCGGGCTGCAGGTCGAGCATCTTCTGCACTGCGGCGTCGGCACCGGGGTAGTCGCCGAGCTGCGTCAGCGCATCGGCCAGGACGCCGTAAGCGCCTGCCTGGTAAGGGTTTGCGGCGGTCGCCTTGCGGCCCCAGTCCCGGGCCTGGCTGAACTCGTGCCGGGCGTTCGCCAGTGATCCCAGGCCGACCATCGCGGCGACGTTGTCGGTGGGCTGCACCTGGAGCGAGCGCTCGAGGGCACCCTGCGCCTTGGGGTAGTACGACGGATCACCGGTCACCCGGGCCTGCTGGACGTAGGCGGAACCGAGCTCGGCCCAGGTCCGGTCGTCCTTCGGCAGGGTGCGCAACCGCACCTGAGCCGCCTGGATCGCCGTGGCCAGGCTGTTCTGGGCGGCCCCGGTGGCGGCGCTCCCGGTGGTGGGGGTCCCGCCGGTGGTGGTCGCGGCCCGCGCTGCTCCATCGCTGCCATTGCCGCCGACCGTGAGCAGGGTCGCGGCCAGCAGCAGAACGACGGCAGTGCAGATCAGGACGGCGGGGAGCAGTCGGCTGCGCATCGGAATCCCTTCGGGGTCGGTGGCGGGCTGGAGGGGGAGCGGGACAGGAGGGGCAGTGGGACGGGGACATCGGACGACGGGTGGGGACGAGGTGCTGGTGTCCCCACCCGTCTGGAGTGCGGTCAGATTGGCAGGCTCACCTGGCCTGCCTGACCGTCCGGACCGTGGTGCCGACGGCGCAGGACGAAGAACAGCCCCGCTCCGAGGAACACTGCCGAGAGGCCGCCGAACCCGCTGCGGACGAGCATCGGGTCCATCCCCATCAGTTCGCCGCTGTCGCTGCTGGAACCGGAAGCCATGGCACCAGCGGCGGTGCCGCCTGAGCCCTGGATGCCGGCAGCCGAGGCACCGGAAGCCTTGGCACCGGAAGCCGCACTACCGGCCCGGTTGACCGCGGCGGTGTTCGGCAGCGCCAGGTACGGGAACGAGCTGCCGAAGGCGTTGTCGTTCTTGTCCACCTTGTCGCCGGCAGCCAGCGCCGGCACGATCCCGCTCACGGCCGCACCCTCAACCGCCTGGATGGAGATGTCCACGACGTCGTCCGTCAGGCGCCGCCCGTTCGGGAAGCCCTGCAGGTCACCGCCCAGGACGCCGAGCCGGTTCGGGCTCGCGGTCGCCGGCACCTGGGTGTTCAGCCGCAGCATCTCCGACGGCTGGAACGTGCTGGCCTTCGCGTCCTTGTTCAGCACCTGCGAGTTCAGGTCTGCCTGGATCGGCGCCTTGCTGCCGTCCAGAGTCGGCGCGTTCTTGGCGATCCCGGTCAGGTAGATCTCCACCAGGTCGTTGCGTGGAGTCTTCGGTGCCGGGATCCCGTAGATGCCCTGGATCAGCTTGGGCAGCTCCGGGTCGGTGACCCGCTGGACGACCGCCGGAATCGTGGCGTCCTTGACCGGCTTCAGGCCGTTGAACGCGTCCTTCAGCCCAGCCGGCAGCACGACCTCGTTGACCAACGGGTTGCCCAGCCGAGAGACCTGGGCGAAGTCGCCCTGCGCCTTGGCTTTTCCGCCGCCGAGGGTCACGGACTGCTTGCTGGTGGTGCTCCAGACCCCGATCACCGGGTTCCGGGCGGCGTTCTTGTTGAGTGAGACCTCGGATGCAGGCACCTGGAGCGCGACGCTGTTGACGTTGTACCCCTTCAGCGTGTCCTGGCCGGTTTCCGACAGGTCGCCACCATAGAGCAGGTCGAACACCCGCAGGTCAAGGAAGAACGGGTCATCGGCCTGACCGGCGAAGGTCTTGCCGCCGCCGGCCACCTTGGTGATCGCGGCGTCCCGGAGTGCCTTGTAGTTGGGCATCGAAGCCTTGCCCACGTTGGACGGCGCGACCGGGCCCTTGGCGATCACCTTCCAGCTGTTGTTCGCGTACCGGTTCAGCGTGAAAGACTGCCGGAACAACAGGTTTTTGTCGTTCAGCGAGGTCACCGGGCCGTTGTTGTAGAGGAACGTGTTGGTTCCCCGGGCGTCGGTGCTCTTGAAGGTCCAGCGGTAGATGATGTCCGGCTTGCCATTGCCGTTGTTGTCGATGTTGATGTCGTACCGGGTGCCGTCCTCGAACGGGTAGAAGTTGGGCCCGCCATTCGGTTCCTCGAACGGGATCCAGTTCGCGATCAGGTTCACCGAGCCCGGCTTGTCCGGGCTGACGAACGCGTAGACGTCGGTGTTGTCGGCTCTGGGGTCACCCGCGATCAAGGGAGCCTCGCGGTGGCTTGAGGCTTGGGCCGAGCCGGCGCCGACGAAGGTCGCACCGACGGCGGCACCGACCGCCGTTGTCGCGGCCGCCAGGACCCGCCACCGGCGCGCCCGTATGCCTCTGGATGGATGTGTTTTCATCGTTCACTCCTCGGATGTCCGGGCATCTGCGTCGCCCAGCACCCGTTCGGAGTGCCCCCGAGTCGCGGATTGGTCTGGCCGGCGATAAAGCCCAAACAGACCGAATCCGAAAGCAGACGAGCAGGACGCGACGTGACCGGCGCGCCCTGCTCGTCGACTGCTTGGTGAAACTCACTGACCAGGAGGAATGATCAGATCTAGACCCGCCCGGTCAGGCGGCGACGACGCTGCACCACCACCGCCCCGGCACCGATCAGGCTCAGCAGTCCGACCGTCACGAGCACCGTGGACATTCCGGCGAGACCGGTCTCCGCGCTGGTCGGGGCGATCTTCAGGACCTTGCTGTCGGTGGAGCTGCCTTCGGCGGCACCGCCCTTGTCTCCGGCCGCCGAGGTGTTCACCGAGTTGACGTTCGGCAGTGCGACGAACGGGAACGAGTTCTCGAAGGCGACGTCGTTCGCGTCCACGGCGTCGCCGGCCGCCAGCGCCTCAACGAGCTTGCCCTCCTGCGCCGCACCCTCAACCGCCTGGATGGAGATGTCGATGACGTCGTCCGCCAAGCGCCGCCCGTTCGGGAACCCGGCGAGGTCACCGCCGAGGACGCCGAGCCGGTTCGGTGCCGCGGTCGGCGGAACCGACGTGTTCAGCCGCAGCATCTCGGAGGGGACGAACTTCTTCGCCTTCACATCCTTGTTCAGGATCTGCGAGTTCAGGTCGGCCTGGATCGGCGCCTTGCTGCCGTCCAAGGTCGGGGCCTTCTTCGCGATCCCGGTCAGGAAGATCTCCACCAGGTCGTTGCGCGGGCCCTTCGGCGCCGGGATCTTGTAAATGGCCTCGATCAGCTTGGGCAGTTCCGGGTCGACGACCCGGTCGACCACCGCGGCGATCTTGGCGTCCTTGTCCGGCGTCAGGGAGTTGAACGCGTCCTTCAGGCCGGCCGGCAGCACAACCTCGTTGACCAGCGGGTTGCCCAGCCGGGAAACCTGGGCGAAGCCGCCGACCTTCTTGGCCTTACCGCCACCGAGCTTGACCGACTGCTTGGAGGTGCTGCTCCAGACCCCGATCACCGGGTTCCGCTTGGCGTTCCGGCGCAGCGACACCTCGTTCTTCGGTACCTGCAGGACGATGCTGTTGACGTTGAAGCCGCCCAGCGTGTCGGTGCCGGTCTCGGACAGGTCGCCGCCGTAGAGCAGGTCGAAGACCCGGAGGTCGGCGAAGAACGGGTCGTCGGCCTGACCGGCGAAGGTCTTGCCGCCGCCGGAGACCTTGGCGATCGTCTCGTCCCGGAGCTTCTTGTAGTTCGGCATCGAGGCCTTGCCGACGTTCGACGGCGCCGCCGTTCCCCGGGCGATCACCTTGTACTTGCCGTGCTCGATCTTCGTCAGCGTGTACGTCTGCTTGAACAGCAGGGTCTTGTCCTTGACCGAGTTCACCACGCCGTTGTTGTAGAGGAACGTGGCGTTGCCGCGCTTGTCCTGGCTCTTGAACTGCCAGCGGTAGACGATGTCTGCCTTGGCGTCGCCGTCGTTGTCGATGTTGACGTCGTAGTGCGAACCGTCCTCGAACGGGTAGAAGTTCGGCCCACCGTTCGGCTCCTCGAACGGGATGAAGTTGGCAATGACGGTGACGCTGTCCTTCTTGGTCGGCGAGACGAAGGCGTAGAGGTCGGTGTTGTCCACCCGTGGGTCTCCGGCGATCAGCGGCGCCTCGCGGTGGCTGGAAGCTTGGGCGGGGCCGGCCCCGACGAAGGCCGCTCCGAGAGCGGCACCGACCGCCGTCGTCGCGACTGCGACCCGCCAGCGCCGAGAGGGCCTGGGTGCAATGGGAACGGTGCTCATCGTTGCTCCTCCTGAGACGTGGGCGAGGTGATCGCTCATCGGCCTTACGGAGCAGCAGCCCAATTGGATCTATTTTTTCCTGGCAAGATTTCGATTTGATCCCGATTTAGCGCAATCGACGGTCTCCCGGGCGTGTGACCCTAAGCCAGCGATAGCCGTAGCCGTCCACCTGCATCTCGGCCTCGCCCTTCTTGCCCGGCCGCGTCGTCCCGGTCTGCAGCAGGTCCACCAGTTCGCAGTCCGAGTCGGTGTCGGCCAGCGTGAACGGCACGCTGACCGCGTCCGGGCCGAGGTTGTGCAGCCCGACCAGGCTCGCGTCATCCCACGTCAGCCGGTGCGCCAAGACCTGGCTGTGCGGCTGCTGCACGATCTCGAACCGACCCCAGCCCAGCTCGGGGCAGGCCCGGTACCGCGTGGTCAGCAGCCGGATGAAGTTCAGCAACGAGTCCGGGTCGTTGCGCTGGGCGGCGACGTTCACGTGGTCGGGGGAGAAGCCGCCGGTCACGACCGGTGCCGCCAGGTCCTCGGGCTCGGCGGTGGAGAAGCCGCCGTTCTTCCCGTCGGTCCACTGCATCGCGGTGCGGACGGCGCTGCGACTGGTCTGCTCCAGGTTCTCGCCCATCCCGATCTCCTCGCCGTAGAACAGCACCGGCGTGCCGGGCAGCGAGAACAGCAGGCTGTAGACCATCCGAACCCGGCGCGGGTCGCCGTCCAGCATCGGCGGCAGCCGCCTGACCAGGCCACGCCCGTACACCTGCATCTTTGGGTCCGGGCCGAACGCCGCGAAGACCTCCTGGCGCTCCTCGTCGCTGAGCTTGTCCAGGGTCAGCTCGTCGTGGTTGCGGACGAAGGTGGCCCACTGCGCATCCGGCGGGATGTCCGGCCGCTCGGTCAGCGCCTTGGCCAGCGGACCGGCATCCTGGCGGGCCAAGGACAGGTACAGATTCTGCATCGCGATGAAGTCGAACTGCATGGTCAACTCGTCGCCGGCGGTGCCGCTGCCGCCCTTGCCACGGCCCTTGCCGCCGGAGCCCGAGCCGGAGCCCGAGCCGCCGCCGAAGAAGAGCTGCTGCTGATCGTGCGGCAGGTTCACCTCGCCGAGCAGGATGCCGTCGCCGGTCCGGCGGCCGAGGAACTGCCGCAGCGAACGCAGGTACTCGTGCGGGTCCGGCAGCGCCCCGGGCCGCTCGCCGATGGTCTCCAGCAGGAAGGGGACGGCGTCCACCCGGAATCCGGAGATGCCGAGCGACAGCCAGAACCCCATCACCTTGGCGATCTCGTCGCGGACCTGCGGGTTCGTCACGTTGAGATCCGGCTGGTACTTGTAGAACCGGTGCAGGTAGTACTGCTTCGTCTTCCGGTCGTATTCCCAGGCGCTGGTTTCCGCGTCCGGGAAGACCGGCTCCAGCTTCAGGTCTTTCGGCGGCTGGTCGACCCAGGTGTACCAATCCCGGTGCGGCGAATTCTTGCCGGACCGCGCCGAGATGAACCACGGGTGCTGGTCAGAGGTGTGGTTGACGACGAGATCGACAATTACTCGAATGCCGCGATCGCGCGCCGTACGGATCGCTTCCACGAGGTCACCGTGAGTGCCCAAACGTGGGTCTACGCCATAGAAGTCGGTTATGTCGTACCCGTCGTCACGGTCCGGAGTCGGATAGAACGGCATCAGCCAGATGCAGGTGACGCCGAGTTCCTCCAGGTAGTCGATCCTTTGGGCGAGGCCGGGCAGGTCGCCCACGCCGTCGCCGTTCCAGTCCAGAAACGTCTCGACGTCGAGACAGTAGACAACGGCCGTCTTCCACCAAAGGTCGGCGGTGTCGGTAATCCTCATCGGTGGTGTCTACCAGCGTTCGTCCAGATTCGCGTGCCGAGGCGGATACGGGACGCAACTGGTCCCAGACGGGCGTACTCTCTCTGCGGCGGTCATTGGAGATCGCGCTTGATCCGGTTCGCCGTAACCGAGCTGAGCGTCCTCCGGCCGGACCGCCATGGCAGCGGATGAATAGGGGGCCGGCCTCTCATGGACCCGGCACAATTGGCGAACGAAGCCTGCAAGCGCTTCGCCGCACTGCACTCAGCATCACCCTCCTCGGCTCAGGTCTCGGCACTTCAGGGATCGGCACCGACTGCACCCGCCACCGGCGGGCCGGCCGCGGAGCCCTTGCTCGACGCGTTCCAGCAGCTCGCCACCCTCGATGGGTGGGCGAAGATCGCGATGGCCCGGTTGGCCGCCGACCCGCAGGACGCTCGGGCGCACCAGGAACTGCTCCGCAGCCTGGAGCAGGCAGCCCGGCTGCACCCGCAGTTCACTCGCCGGCTCGCGGACGTGCTCGCCGACCGCCCGGCGGTAAAGACCAGCCTGTCGAACACCGGATCGCTACCGTTGCAGCACCTCAGGGGTAAGGGGTAAAACCCACCCCGCCGGCGGCGATGACCTGCCGGTACCAGTGCGCGCTGTCCTTGGCGGTGCGTGCCTGGGTCTGGTAGTCGACGTGGATCAACCCGAATCGCTTGGCGTAACCGAGCGCCCACTCGAAGTTGTCCAGCAGCGACCAGACGAAGTAGCCGCGCAGGTCGACCCCGGCCGACAGGGCCTCGTGTGCCGCGAGCAGGTGGCCGTGCAGATACGAGATCCGATGTGGGTCGGCCACTTGGCCGTCCACCCCGACCTGGTCCTGGTAGGCGGCACCGTTCTCGGTGACCATCACCGGCAGGCCGGGGTGGTCGCGCTCGAGTCGGAGCAGGAGGTCGCGCAGGCCGGTCGGGTCCACTGTCCAGCCCATGTCGGTGACCGGGCCGGGCTTCGGGTGAAACGCCAGGTTCCGGCTGCCCGGGAAACACCACGGCCCCTGGACCGGCTCGCTCGCCGCCCCCACCAGGTCGGGCTGGTAATAGTTGACGCCGAGCACGTCCAGCGGCGCGGCGATGGTCGCCAAGTCGCCGTCCTGGACAAACCCCCAGTCGGTCACCGCTGCGGTGTCGGCGACGACGTCCGCAGGGTAGGCGGCGCGCAGGATCGGGTCGAGGAAGATTCGGTTCAGCAGGCCGTCCACCCGGCGGGCCGCGTCCAGGTCCGCCGGGTCTGACGAAACCGCGCGCACCGCCCCGCGATTCAGCGAAATCGAGATCCTTGCGCCGGGCAGCACCGAGCGCACGGCGGCGGCACCCAGGCCGTGCGCCAGCAGCAGATGATGGGTCGCGGCGAGCGCGGCAGCGTCATCGGTCCGGCCCGGAGCATGCGCCCCCGAGCCGTAGCCGAGGAAGGCCGAGCACCACGGCTCGTTCAGCGTGCACCACAGTTGCACCCGGTCGCCGAGCCGCTCCGCGACCAGCGCCGCGTAGTCGGCGTACCGATAGGCGGTGTCCCGGTTGGTCCAGCCACCGGCGTCCTCGAGTTCCTGCGGCAGGTCCCAGTGGTACAGCGTGACCGCCGGTTTGATCCCGGCGTCCAGCAGGTCGTCCACGAGTCGGTCGTAGAACGCGCTGCCGAGCCTGTTCTCCGCTCCGCTGCCGCGCGGTTGCACCCGCGGCCAGGACACCGAGAACCGGTACGCGTTCAGCCCCAGGCCCGCCATCATCGCGACGTCCTGGCCGGAGCGCCGGTAGTGATCGGCCGCTTGTTCGCCGGTGTGCGCGTCGGCGATCCGGCCCGGGGTGGCGCAGAACGTGTCCCAGATGGACGGCGTCCGACCGTCCTCGGCCACCGAACCCTCGATCTGGTACGCGGCGGTCGCGGCGCCCCACCAGAAGTCCGACGGAAACGGCAGCGCGGCGGTGCTTATCGCTTTTGGTTGGTCCGCTGGTGCCGGCGTCGTCCTCGATCGTTCCGTCGTCCCGGATGGATCCGTCGTCCTTGATGGTTCGGTTGTTCCGGATCGGTCCGTGGTCCAGGTGTCGGTCACGCGTGTCCCCCTCGTGGCGGGGGCGGGACCACCGACGGCGGCCCGGCCCGGGTACCGTCGTCGGTCCGTCTGGTGGGGGCGATAGAGCGCTCTCCCGTACCGTCGAGACTGCCTCGCTCACGACGAAAGTGTCAACCCTCATCACCAGGGCTACTGGTGGGTCGTGCGCCGGTTGATCGGCGAGAACGGCGCGTCAGCACCGGTTTGGACCGCTATTCAGGGGCTTTGGGCGCCCGATTACGGTCCCAGCCGGTGCTGACCTTGGATCAAGGGCGCATCTCCGCCCATTGACAGCGAAACCTCCTCGTAATACGTTCGGAGAGCGCTCTCCCATCGGATGCGACCGGAAGGACCGGTCGATGCCGCCGACGGTGGTCCGCGCCCGGCGATGACGCCCTTTTGCCTGCCGGCGTGTGCCAGAGCCGATACCGCAGGCAGGAGTCGTCATGAAGATCGGTCTCTCGGGCCCGCCCGGCCGCCGTTCAGCTCAGGATCCGCACCGGGCACAACCGGGTCCACAGCGCCATGCCGCGCGGTCGACCGGCCATCGGATCCGGGCCGGGGTGACCGCTGCCGTCCTGGTTGTCGCCTCGCGCGGCGCGCTCACGACGGTCACCACGGCTGGTTCGGCACAGGCCGCAGACACCCTGTTGTCCCAGGGCAAACCGGTGACCGCCTCGTCCACCGAGTCCGCCGACTACACGCCGGCTTCGGCCGCGGTGGACGGCAAGACCGACACCCGCTGGGCCAGCACCTGGAGCGACCCGCAGTGGCTGCAGGTCGACCTGGGCAGCAGCGCCACCATCAGCCGGCTGGTACTGAACTGGGAATCCGCCTACGGCAGGGCTTTCACGGTGGAGGCCTCGGCCAACGGCAGCAGTGGCTGGAGCCAGCTCTACGCCACCACCACCGGCACCGGTGGGGTGCAGACGCTCGACGTCTCCGGCACCGGGCGTTACGTCCGGCTCACCGGTACCGCTCGCAGTTCCGGATACGGCTACTCGCTCTGGGAATTCCAGGTCTACGGCAGCTCCGGCCCCGGCACCACACCCACCACCCCGCCGGTGACCCCGGATCCGACCCCGACCGTCCCCGGCACCATCCCAGGCAACTGGACGCCGGTCTGGAGCGACACCTTCGACGGTGGCGCCAACACCTCGCCATCGGCCACCAACTGGCAGCTGCGCACGGGTACCCAGTACCCCGGCGGCGCGGCGCACTGGGGGACCGGTTCGGTGGAGACCGCCTCGGCCTCGACCGCCAACGTCGCCCTGGACGGCGCCGGTCGACTCGCGGTCAAGGCGATCCGGGACGGCGCCGGCAACTGGACGTCCGGGCGGCTGGAGACCAAGCGGGACGACTTCACCGCTGCTCCCGGCGAGCAGGTCAAGTTCGCCGCCGTGCTGAAGCAGCCGGACGTCGCGAACGGGCTCGGCTACTGGCCCGGATTCCGGGCCACCGGGGCGGCCTATCGGACCGCCTTCGACAACTGGCCGACGGTCGGTGAGACCGACATCATGACCGACGTCAACGGCCGCAATCAGCTCTCCAACACCCTGCACTGCGGGACCGCACCCGGCGGCGCCTGCAACGAGTACGACGGCCGGACCAGCGGCCTGGCGACCTGTGACGGCTGCCAGACCGGCTACCACGAGTACGCCCAGGTGATCGATCGGACCACGTCGGACGAGGAGATCCGGTTCTACCTGGACGGCCGGCAGACCTGGAGCGTGAAGGAGAGCCAGGTCGGCGTCACCGCCTGGAATGCCGCCCTGCATCACGGTTTCTACCTGCGGCTCGATCTCGCCGTGGGTGGCTCGCTGCCGAACGCGGTAGCCGGCAAGGACACCCCGACCGCCAACACCACCTCCGGCGGCGTGCTCAGCGTCGACTCCGTCTCGGTCGCCAAGGTCGCCGCGGGCAGCGTCCCGGCAGCCCTCACCGACCCGGGCACCCCGGGCGGCCCGAGCGTGGTCAAGGTGACCGGCAGCCAGGGCAACTGGCAGCTGACCGTCAACGGCGCGGCGTACACCGTGAAGGGCCTCACCTATGGCCCGCCGCAGGCCGCCGCCGACGGCTACATGCGTGACCTGAAGGGGATGGGCGTCAATACGATCCGCACCTGGGGCGTGGACGATGCCAACACCCCGACCTTGCTCGACCGGGCCGCCCAGCAGGGGCTCAAGGTGGTCGTCGGGCACTGGCTGAACCAGGGCGCCGACTACGTGAACGACACCGCCTACAAGAACGCCGCCAAGGCGGAGATCGTCGCCCGGGTGAACGCCCTGAAGAACAGGCAGGGCGTGCTGCTCTGGGACGTCGGCAACGAGGTCATCCTGACCATGCAGGACCACGGGCTGTCCGCCGCCGACGTCGAGGCCCGTAGGGTCGCCTACGCGAAGTTCGTCAACGAGGTGGCCGAGGCGATCCATGCCGCGGATCCGAACCACCCGGTCACCTCGACCGACGCCTACACCGGCGCCTGGCCGTACTACAAGCAGTACGCCCCGGCCCTGGACCTGCTCGCGGTGAACTCCTACGGGGCGATCGGCACCGTGAAGCAGGCCTGGATCACCGGCGGGTACACCAAGCCGTACATCGTCACCGAGGCCGGCCCGGACGGCGAGTGGGAGGTCCCGAACGACGTTAACGGCGTCCCGACCGAGCCCTCCGACCTGCAGAAGCGGGCTCAGTACACGGCCAGCTGGAACGCGATCAAGGGCCATCCCGGGGTGGCGCTCGGAGCCACCGAGTTCCACTACGGCCTGGAGAACGACTTCGGTGGGGTCTGGCTGAACACCTTCACCGGTGGCTGGCGGCGGCTCGGCTACTACGCGCTGCAGCAGGCTTACACCGGCACGGCGGCAGCGAACACCCCGCCGGAGATCTCCGCGATGACGGTCGGAAACCAGACCGCCGTCCCGGCCGGCGGCCAATTCACCGTCTCGACGACGGCGAGCGACCCGAACGGCGACCCGATCCGCTACAACCTGATGTACAGCAACAAGCACATTACCGGCGGCACCGGGTTCTCCCACGTGGCTTATCTGCAGACCGGTGCGGGGCAGTTCATCGCGACCGCACCGGAGACCACCGGGGTCTGGAAGGTTTACGTCTATGCCTACGACGGGAAGGGCAACGTCGGCATCGAGCAGCGATCGTTCAAGGTGGTGCCGCCGACGGTGAGCGGGACGAACCTCGCCAGGGGCAAGACCGCCACCGCGTCGTCGTACCAGCCGACCGGGACCAACGGGCCACAGTTGCCGAGCTACGCCACGGACGGTGACATCAACACCCGCTGGGCCAGCGACTGGAGCGACCCGCAGTGGGTCCAGGTCGACCTCGGGTCGGTGCAGTCCTTCGACAAGGTGCAGTTGGCCTGGGAGGCGGGCTATGCCAAGACCTATCGGGTCGAGGCCTCGGACGACGGTACGAACTGGCGTCCGGTGTACTCGACCAGCGCTGGTGACGGCGGGTTCGACCTGATCACCAGCGGCGGGTCCGGGCGATATGTCCGGATGACCGGGACGGTCCGGGGCACCGCCTACGGCTACTCGCTGTGGGAGTTCGGCGTCTACAAGAACTGACCTCCCGCTACCGGTGATTCCCCCCGCCCTGGCGGGAGGTGCCCACTGCACGCTTGCGCGCCCTGCCCGCGCAAGCGTGCATGGTCACCGCGGTCTGGGGGCGGATTCCGTCGTCGATCAAGGCGCCGAAACCGCGCGAGTGTAGGGGTACCTCCCGCCCATCAGGGTGGGGCATCGCCGGGAGAGGGGAGGCGATCAGGTAGGGGTGCGGAGGATCGTGATCTAGCTGACACTGCTTGACGCTTTCGGGAAAAGGCCGGAGAGCGTTCTCCACTGTCTGTTATAAACGGGACCATGAGTAGTGACCAGGCGCGAGCCCCGGAGCGCCTGCCGACGTTGCAGGACGTCGCGCGTGTGGCCGGGGTTTCCCGGGCCACCGTGTCCCGAGTGATCAACAATATCCGGAATGTCGACCCGGAGATCCACCGCGTGGTCGCCGAGGCCGTGGCCGCGACCGGCTACGTCCCGAACCGCGCCGCGCGATCGCTGGTCACCGGCCGGGCCGGCTCGATCGCCCTGGTGGTCTCGGAGCTGGAGAGCCGTTCGGAGGACGATCCGTTCATGGGCCGGTTCCTCACCGACCCGTTCTTCGGCCGCGTGGTCGGCGGGTTGCTCAGCGTGCTCCGCGAGGCCGGGGTGAACCTGGCACTGACCCTCGCCGGCTCGGATACCGCCCGTAATCAGCTGATCTCCGACCTGCGCCAGGGTCGCTGCGACGGTGCCGCGGTGATCTCACTTCACCCGCTGGACCCGCTGCCGGCCCTGCTGGCCGAGGCCAGATTGCCGGTGGTGCTCTTCGGTCGGCCACCGCACCCGGTATCGATCAGTCACGTGGATCTGGCGAATGCCGGCGGGGCAAGATTGGCCGCCGAGCACCTGTTCGACCGGGGTTGCCGCAAGCTGGCGTCGATCTCCGGCCCGCTCGATCAGCCCGCCGGAAACGACCGGCTGGAGGGTTTCCGGACCGCCCTGGCGGCCCGTGGCCTGCACAACGTCCCGTCGGTCGAGGGTGACTTCAGCCAGACCGGCGGCGAGCGGGCCATGGAACTGCTGCTGAAGGAGCACCCCGACCTGGATGGCGTCTTCGTCGCCAGCGACCTGATGGCCCAGGGTGCGCTGCCGGTGCTGCGCGACTACGGCCGCCGAATCCCGGAAGACGTCGCGGTTGTCGGCTTTGACGACAGCAGCGCCGCAGTGGCCAGCCGCCCGCCGCTGACCACGGTTCGCCAGCCGGTGGAGGACATGGCCGCGGAGATGGCCCGCCTGCTGATGGCCCACGCCGGCCGCGGCAGCCAACCCCGCACAACCTCGGTGATTTTCGAGCCCACTCTGGTGATTCGCGAATCCGCTTGACCCTGCTGTGAACGTCCCAGCCCTCGGTGCATCACCTGACCGTCCACCACGTCCCTAGCGGAAAGTGCTTTCCGGATCGGGGACGAGGGACGAATCTGGTCGGCTGATCAGACAGAGCCGCACCGGGGTAGCGGCGAATGTTTTTGTGCCAGAGGCCGATCCGCTCACCTGCCCGGCGCTCACTGCACACTGCTGACCGTTCGGCGAACCGCTGACATCGTCCTCGCCGAGGGGTTGACGATGCCGCAACATCTCGGTAACAATCATTTGGGAGAGCGCTCTCCGAACCTATGGCGACGCGAACTCGGCGGCACTGGGCCGGTGAGTCGGGTCGATCCGGGGCGCTCGTCCGTCGCTGCTTCGCGGGCTCGTTCAACGACCCAAGGCCTGCGCCCAGTAATGAGTTTCGCCCACTTCAAGCTCATCGAGGAGTTTCCGTGAAACGTCGATTCTCGTTACCCACCGGTGTTCTGGCGGCCGCCGCCGTTGGTGCCCTGGTCGCGGTGTCCAACCAGGTACCGGTGAACCCCGCACTGCAGAAGGTCCGGATGGACCAGCACGGCACCAGCGCGATGGCCGGAATGGTGATGGCGGCTGCACCGGCGTTCAACCCGAATCTCGATCCAGGAGAATCGATCACGGTGTCGCCGGCGCAGACCGGAATCGCGCCGCACCCGGGGTTCCAGCCGGCCCCGGACACTTATCACCATGAGTTCCAGGCGAACTGCTCGACCAACAAGGAGCAGGCGGACGACCCGATCGTCTTCCCGGGCATGTCCGGTGCCTCGCACATGCACACCTTCATGGGCAACACCACGACGAGCGCGCAGACCACCACCGGCTCGCTGTACGCCGGCGGCACCTCCTGCATCACCCCGCAGGACAAGTCCGCGTACTGGTTCCCGACGATGTACAACGGCACCACGGTCATCCACCCGAGCGGGCCGCAGGTGATCTACTACAAGTCCGCGGTGTACGACTACACCACCGTGCAGCCGTTCCCGCGCGGCATTCGGTTTGTGGTCGGCAGCCCGACCTCGACCCAGGCGGAGTTCCAGAACCACCCCGGCGCGGTCGAGGGCTGGGAGTGCGGCAACATCTCGAAAAGCTGGGACTTCCCGGCGAACTGCGATGCCGGCACCCAGCTGAATGTCCGGATGCAGTCGCCGGGTTGTTGGGACGGCGTTCACCTCGACTCCGCTGATCACAAGAGCCACATGGCGTACCCGGTGGGCAACCCGAACGACTACGGCCACCTGATCTGCCCCAGCACGCACCCGGTCGCGATCCCGATGATCGAGTTCAAGATGGCTTTCCCGGTGTCCGGCAACATGTCGCAGGTGCACCTGGCCAGCGGGCGGGGCTACTCCTGGCACTACGACTTCTTCAACGCCTGGGAGCCGACCGTTCTGGGGGCGCTGACGAGGCACTGCATCAACGGTGGACTGCAGTGCAACCCAAGGGGTTTCGATGTCTACAAGCCGCAGCGTGGCGGCGTCCTGGACGAGAACTACCGGCTGCTACCGAATATCAGCTGACATTGATCAACTCGGTCCGAACAGCTCTCGGCTGATCGGAACGAGTGCTCCGGACCCGGTCGGTACCCCAGTGATCCTGGGGTCCGGCCGGGATTCGGCATGTCCGGTACGCCCTGGTTTGCTCTCGGGCAGTAGGGGTGTCGCAGAAGACGCTGAGATGACGGTGGTGTGTCGGTGCGGTGACGCCGGTCTGGGGCTCAATCCCCGATGATCCGGATCCGGTGGTCCAGAGAGCGCTCTTTTCGTTACCTCGCCGTGATTGACGTGAGCTGGATCACCGAGGTTAGCTAGCGCCCGGAACCGCTTCCGAAACCGGTTCCGTCGATCGTTTCCACTGCCGTGAACGAGACCTTGGAGCCGCCGTGTCGACCGCCGTCACCATTGCCGACGTGGCCGCCCGGGCCGGCGTCAGCAAGACGACGGTTTCCCGGGTATTGAACGGCAAAGGGGAGCTCGACGAGTCCACGGCGGCCCGGGTCCGGTCGGTGATCGCCGAACTCGGGTACGTGCCCAGTGCCCGGGCGGTCAATCTGGCCCGGGGGCGTTCCCGGGTGGTCGGGATGCTGGTGCCGTCCCTGACCTGGCCGTGGATGGGGGAGGTGCTGCAGGGCGTGATCGACACCGTGGAGAGCGCCGGTTACGGGCTGCTGCTGTTCACCTGCACCCGGGGGGAGGAGTCCATGCGTCAGTTCGCGACCCAGGTCTCCTCCAACGCGTTCGACGGCCTGCTGGTGATCGAACCCGAGGGCACCCTCGACTACATCACCGACCTGCACAGCCGAGGGCTACCGGTGGTCATGATCGACGACCGTGGGCACCAGCCGCTCTTTCCCTCGGTCGCAACCACAAACCGGGACGGGGGCGCGGCGGCCGCCGAGCACCTGATCTCGCTCGGTCGCAGGCGGCCGCTGGTGCTCACCGGGCACCTGCGATTCGGCTGCACCGAGGACCGGCTCGACGGGTTCGCCGAGCAGTACTCCACAGCCGGCCAACCGATTCCCGAAGAGCTCGTCATCGAAGGGGATTTCACCTTCGAGTGCGGGGTGGTTGCCGTCGAGCGGTTGCTGGCGGCAGGAATCGAGTTCGATGCCGTGTTCGCGCACAACGACCTGTCCGCGGCCGGCGCCCTGAAGGCCATCCGGGAGGCAGGGCTTCAGGTTCCGCAGGACATCAGCGTCGTCGGCTTCGATGACGTGCCGCTGGCGTCGCACACCGAACCCCCGCTCACCACGGTTCACCAACCGATGCGTCGGATGGGGGCGACGGCAGCTCAGCTCCTCCTCGGGCATTTCGAGGGAACAGCGCTACCTGAGGCTCCGACGGTGATCCCGACCGAGCTGATCGTGCGTGGCTCCACGGTTCCACTCGCACCCACCGATCCATCCCCGACTCGACCCTGATCCACCCCGAGCACGTCCAGGTAAGTCGCATCCAGGTAAGCACTTACGCCCCAACGTACTCCGCACTTCCGCAGACCATCAAAGGAGAAGTCGTGCGCGCCAGACGTGTCCTCACGTTCGCCCTCGCGGGCGCCATCATCACCACCGGACTCGCCGCATGCGGCGGCGACGACAAGCCCGCCGCGGAAGGCGGTGCCAAGACCACGGTACTGAACGTCGGCATGCCGCAGGGCTCGCAGACCGAGAACCACAACCCGTTCCTGACCACGGCCTCCGCCGCGAAGCTCGGCTACCGCTTCCAGATCTACGAACCGCTGCTGATGTGGAACCCGGTCA
>Ga0307513_10002013_pt1 | contig 28659 bp, 20 predicted proteins | sample 15_EM_MG_FD_202174 | JGI IMG/M metagenome (GOLD analysis project Ga0307513, IMG submission 202174) | Populus trichocarpa ectomycorrhiza microbial communities from riparian zone in the Pacific Northwest, United States - 15_EM | ecosystem: Host-associated > Plants > Roots > Unclassified | place... | reverse complement strand
CCACAATCTGCTTCTTCGAAAAAGGCATGATGAATACCCCCCCCCCATTTCCCACCCTAATTATACCAATTCCGCGCGGACTAACATGCAGCTAATATTTCACAGTTCTCCTCCTTTGTATCCCCAAGAATCTCCGATCTCTCCCAACAGCTCCCCGCAAGGACTTTCTCAAAACTTACCCCACTCACCACCCTCCGCTTCAATTCAACCTCCAGCACGACCCCGCCACCCTTCGAGCCCACCTTCCTCCCGGATTACATACCGACAACCCAGTCCGTCTTGACACCGCTCTCAACTTCCGAGCACATTGGCTTTCTCAAAGAATTCGGCCTGGACTATGGCCACGGCTTCACAACCCTCGTTCAGTCCCTCATCGAGCATATCCACGTTTACACCGGTACGCCCTGGTTCACCACGATAATCCTCAGTGTGGGGGTACTCCGTCTGCTACAGTTCCCCTTCTACCTAAAAATGTCCGACACAGCCGCCAAGATGAATGTAGTAAACCCCTACGCCATTCCCCTCACCCAGAAAATGCAGGAGGCGCAGACAGCTGGGGACAAGCTGGGCATGGTGGCAGCCAGGACCGAGCTCGCGCAATTGTACAGCCGCTCGGGGGTCAAGCGCCGCTGGCTGTTTTTCCCAATCTCGCAGATCCCAGTGTTCTACGGGTTCTACAAGAACCTCCGCGACATGTCCGATATTCCGATTCCGGGGCTGACCGAGGGCGGATTGAGTTGGTTCACGGACTTGTCTGTTGCGGATCCATTCTACCTCCTCCCCATGGCCACCAGCGCTGCGCTGTTCACGCAGTTGTCCTTGGGAGGTGAGGCGGGAACAAACTTGCAATCAGAGCAGATGAGGAAGGTTCTCCTGATTGGTTTGCCGTTGGCTACGTTTGCCTTTACTAGCCAGTGGCCGGCTATCCTCACTTTTTACTTTCTGTGTAATTCTTTGTTCTCGCTAGTTCAGACGATTGTGCTGAAGAACGCGTGGGTTCGGGCGCAGTTTAGGTTATATCCTATGCCGAAGCAAGCGGTGCCGAATCCGCTCCAGACATTGCCTTTCAAGACTATACCGACTCCTACCCCGGCTCCCTCACAGGAGGTTAGACAGATTGGTGGAAAGGGCAGCTGGATGGACCGCATTACCGGTGGTGGTAGCAATGCCGATGTAAAAAAATCTGACAAAGCCGACAAGGGCGGATTTTTGGGAGGGATGTTCGGTGCGGTATATATAACAATAACTTCCCCATCCCTTCCCCCCTCTTCAATGCATTACAAGAGCTAATGAAAAGAAAAACTAGGGTGGGGACAGCGCAGCCCACAATGAATACGAAGCAAAGCGCCAAGCAAGAATAACCAAAGAGCAAGCTGCCAAGCGGGAACATCGGTCAAGGAAAAAGCGGGCGCAGGAACACGAGCAAAACCAAGACTAGATAGAATAATTCCCCACCTAGACAATGCACAAATTCCCAATCCACCCACCTCCCACATTTCACCTCACTAACAACGTTCAATGTCCGCTCTATTCCGCAAAGTGTATATAACCTCCACCTCACAAAACAAACAAACGAACTGCAAAAAAAAAAGCTAAATTCCCAATCCCACCCGTATTTACACCCCCCTCCCCTGATCCACAATCACTCCATCCCTACTCCACCCGTAAGCTCTTCCAAAATCCTACCCCCTCCCTCTTCCCTTTGTCCCCCGGTCCCGCCTATCATCCACTTTATCCCTATCCTCAACCCCGGGCGCCGAAACACGACTAGGCGGAAACACCTAACACACACACACACCTCATCAGCCCACAAAAAAACCAGAGAACCACATTAGGAAGTGGGGGAGAGAGAGAAAAAGAACAAACCCGAGTACCCCCCCACCCCCACCGAAACGCAATCTCGTGCGCGAACAACTCTCCAAAGCCCAGCATGAGACCGTTAATGAAGGGGAGGACGAGGTTTATCGCTGCGGTGCGGAGCAGTTTTTGGATGGTGGGCGGTTTGTAGAGGATTACGGGGGATGAGGAGGCGGGGGAGGGGGAGGGGGAGGAGGAGAAGAGCTGAGGCGAGGTGGGGGTTGGCTCGGCGGACATTTTTTGTTTTTTTGGTTGGTTGGTTTCGTTTGGTTGTTTGGAGGGTGAATGGAGGAAGGATGGTGAAGTTGAGATCGATAGTGGAGAGGCGAGGTAGGGAGGAAGAGAGGCAGGGAGGAAGGGAGGTTGTGGATTGGGTTAGGTTATGTTGTTGGGATTGGGTGTGTTGGTTCGATTACGAAGTATAATATAGTGCTTGTACCAGTGCAGGTATGATACTTGGTTGGTTAATTTGGGGTTCATGGTGGGGGAAATAGAGTCACCGGTTACCCGGCCGTTGATGTAGCGTCTTCTGCGTCATGGAAGCTCACTCGGTAGAGCATCTTCTGCAAGGCTGAAGTAAGGTAATGTATGATACCCCAAGGTGAGTCGAAATACCCGGCGACACGGAACAACCGGTTACCAGTAGCTTGGGGCAGTAGAGCGCATAATCCGGTTTTCCTAATATCTTAACCAACAAGTGCCACACCTGAGATGGCTTTCATCATTTAGATATCCGTTTGAAACTAAACTAGATGTAAGGAACCAATCATTTCCTAAACATGCTACCTCCTCAAAATGTCTATAACCAGCCACTTTGCAACAGAATAGCCCACCGACATCTCAGCATCTTAAATCGGGCCCAAAAGGACGAGAGTTCCATTCCCGCTTACCAAGAGCTTGGGAGGGGGAAAGGCTACGGGAGGAGGATAAGAGCATATTATTATCATAGTATTGAGGTTCTGGTTAATGAGGATACCTGTTAATAATGGACATCGAGAGGTACTCTAGATTGTTTTTTTCGTGTCGCCGTGTGTTTAGACTCGCCGTACTGCATTAGCATCGAATTGTCGTGGATGGGGCAGTAGCACGCGAGCCGAAACAGCCATTTTGGAAAAACCTCGCCGATGAAAGCACGGATGAGGGGTGTATGATACATGAAATATATTTTTTCAATACCTTTGCTTGGAACGCGACAATCCAAGCCTACCGGCGGGCAGCCATCAATCAACCCCTGTAGATATTCCTGTATCGCGATTTCATTCACAGTTAAAAGATAGGTTCCTGAGTTGTTTGTGAAGAGCCCCAAATTCATAAAATGCATAGCTAGCCAGCTCGCCAGCTAGCTGCTAACTGCACTGGACTCTAACCGGTTGCCCTCTGGTCTCGAATTTTCACCTTTTCTGAGGATTTCTAAGGCTTATGGAAGTTAAGAACGCACAGCAAGAACTAACTTAAGTGCATAATAAGCAACAGATGTTCGTTGCGCAATGCTTAAGCTCTGGTTCCATCTTTCCATCCCCGGGAAAGGGAGGTACTCTGCAATTTTGGGCTTGGGATGTTTTTTTTGTCCAGGGTTGGGGCGGGTTATTTGTGATTGATCTATCGGGGGTTTCCTATCTAGCTATCTTACCTAGGAGAGCATCTTGGTGGCTAGCCTCGATATTAGGAGATATTTTATCTTCCGTCTTTTAGAGTACGGTAGACTTTGCTAGACAGCCAGAACCATGCTTTAGGTAGTGACAATACCGTATTTTCTCTCGTGATCCCCTGCAGTGCAGTATTGATAGTGCCGAGATCGTGCTAAAGAGACGATAGTGAAATTAGCGTATTTGTTGGATATCCTTCGATATCAGCGGTTGTTCCCCGAAGCTTAGTCATACGGTTGACTTGGCTGCCATTGGTTATGGGCCCTCTTGTCTTCTTGGCGCTCTGTTTTCTCTTGTCTCTCCACTCAACAAGTTCTTTCTAGACTATCATTCAGAGAAAACTAAAGCCAACGAAACTGCTCTTATGTACTTCCATTTTCATCGCGTATTCGGAATCAGGTAATATTAAAGATTTATGTTTTAATACTATGACCAAACATGGCCAGTAGTAATTTCTACTCCTTACATCATTTATTCTCATACCAGGCCAAGCTTGTTCTCTTTTATTACCTCTTAGTTCACACACAGGTCATCTCTGCACCAAAATTGGTTTCCCATTTTGGAAGAGCCATCACGAACCCACAGAAAGTATAGTGTTCATGCTCCTTGAAAGATTGCGGTAAACAGCGCCAGTAGCTGGTGAAGCCCATGTATGAGAATAGACTAACACTTAAGAATTTATTGCACTGTGCTTGAAAAGTGGCATCAGGGCTACCCTCAACGGTGAATAAACACCTTCCCTCATCCTACCGTCACAGTTGCCATCACTATTTTCATAATGATCATTATTTTCACTTACCATCGGTTACATTGTCCTCTTTGTATTAGACATCAAATCATCAATATTTCAAATAATTCTGACACACCTTCCGGTACTTTTATAGCAACCGTATTTCGAATAAACGATGAGAATAGAAGTAACACGACTCTCATTTTGACCTTAATCTCTCTCTTCTCTCTTGTTCTCATGCTCAGTAAAAGTTCTTCCTACACTATCTGTACCCCATCAAGCGGTTTGCAAAACCCTTCATACTTCATTCTGCCCACCGCTTGCTTAAAGTACTCGCGAGCCCCGCCACGGATCATTTCTAACAGTATTTCTTTTTTTTTTTTTGATTATAATAGCAGATTCAACTTCATAGAGGTGTGGTGCGGTCACGTGACTCCAGATTTTGGTTAGTAAAAATCGCTAAGGACGTCACCTCAGGGTTTACGAGTACTGGGTAAAATTACTCTCATATCAGGTTTAGTGCTCTTGTATGATAGATGGAAGAAGATCTGCATCATAACTTGACATGAAATGCTTTTGATATCACTCGATTGGCATTGCTAGAATAGAGGGAAGCCAGTCTTTTAGTTTGGATTTTAGCGTAATGTAGGGAGGTTTGGAACTATTAACGCTACGGGAGATAGTGGGTTTCGCCAAGACAGGGGGTTGCTGAAGATTGGACGGTGCCTGGAGCCTGTAATGGGCCGCTTCAATACTCCAAATAAACATACTTGTAGTAACCGAGGGGTGGATTATAGGTGTCTACGATAATGCCGCCGAGTGACTTACAAAGCAATTTTTCTACAAGGGTTTGAGATAGTCATCAAACAAGCGCCACACACTGGGGCGGGAATGAGAGACAATACGGGAAAGCTTTTTTGAGGAAAGGTGTGACTGCGACCTTAATTTAATCCTGCATAACTGTATGATACAGGAGGTGGTTGAAAACAAAAACAAAAAACGGGGAGTTATCCCCTCAATAGGCATATAGTTGCTTTGTTGTTTGGATTGTTTCTGGGGAGGCGCTTTGCTTTGGCTTTTCGGGAAAGCATTTCGGCTGCAGGAATGCGCGAGAGTTTTGGATCGATGAATCCGCTGGGAAAGCTGTAAGAAAAGCGGGAAAGCTGTAAGGAAGGTGAAAGAGCTGGATGTGCAGATGCTGGATGATGCGCGGACGCTACGAACAGTGGGAGTTTGTCTTTCCTTTGTTAGCACGGGGGTTTGCAAAAGGAAGGGGTGACATACAGTACATGCAAGAGCATGGACATGTGTGGTGACCTAGAGGAGGGTAGGAGGGAACACCCAAGTTGCTCCACCGCTCTCCTAAGGCTCGCGGTCTCTGACCCATGTTTCCCTATGTCTAATCTTGATTCGCCCGTTGCCCCCTAGAGTTTGGTTCCTATTTCTCCCATGGCCTTCGTAATGTTGCACTTGCGAAGCGCAAAGTCCTTGTAAAAATTAGTCTTTCAAACATTCAGCACATAATGTGGTACTGCAGGTTAGAAATAGTCACAAATCTATCGTCAGATTTGTCGGCACGAAGTTGAAATCTAGATATTTGACTAATTTATTTGGAATTGTTCATTAGCTTCCACTCGAGCTATTACTTGTTGGATAAAATACCAAGGAATCTTCATCTCGGGGGTCCAATCTTCCCTGGCTTTGGCATTACCGGAAGCCTCATTGTTCTGTGCTATGATACTATACCTTGGGGGCTGAGGTGAGGACAGGATGAGTGATGTTTCATGATTTCGGCTCTGCTTGTCCCCACTCCGAAATCTGGTCGAACAAAGGAAATGAATGATCCGAGTAGGAGCCTAGGAGTCTAATTTGTGGATATGCCTTCTGCTCTGGAATGAATCTTGGGGTTCTATCCGTTGCCTTTATTCGTGGCAGGTTCAAGCGCACCTCACAATCCAAAGGAGCATTACTGAACCACTAACCATATTCCCAACTCTGCAGGATAGTGGGGCGCCCACCAATATGAGGCTCCCAAGTTAGATGAGCTAACGAGCCATGGATAAACAGAGCGGTGTGCCACCATGAGAAGTGTGTTTTGGTCGCATAATATCAAGGACGGCAGGGGAGGGGCATGACGGACTGGGGATAATTGCTGGCGCTGGGTAGCATTGTGACGGTGAGAGCGGAGACTTAGCGAGCGGGTGTTTTGTACTACAGTCTCTCAAAGGGTCGCGAGATTCTCGAGTTGCGATAGTCGTGGCATAAAAACGGGTACATGCTTGCGCTTAAGTCAAGGCTTAGCCCAAATGAGAAACCTCAATACAAGAGAAGTATCAAAAGCAGGATTGACCATGGGAAAATCCATGCCAAGTTGCCAAGAGCGCCGCCACTCTCGCAACCCGAGAATCTCGAGACCCTTTGGGAGACTGTACCAATTAGAGGAGAGAAAAGGTTTAGGGATAGAAAAGAAAGAAGAAGGGCAACAGAAGGGGAAGGAGGCGAGGCCTAGAAACATGCTTGCACATACGATAGGTAGATGAGGCAAACAGCCTCAGGATGTCACTCAGGACTGCGTTACTTGCTGTTTTTTCAAAAGTATACTGATGCCTGGCCGCCAAGCCGCCAAATTCACACCTAAATATTCCGTTCTTGACGCCAAAGCATCCTGATACTTTTGAAAACAGCAATTACACGAGCACAAGTAAGATTTCCAACGGCCGGAGTTTGCCTGCCACCTACGGGACGCCCGGGCCTACAGTCCTCTCGTTCTTCCCACAGGACGGAGGACTTGACGGTCGGGAACACTGAGGGTATTCAAAGTTAATAATTGTGACTTTGCGTTGGGAGTTTTTTCATTACCCTCACATGTTGCACTGGTGATAAATTGACCAATACAGTAAGAAGTCGAATAATTGAATCTAGCGCTAAGACCTCCGAAATTCCCTCTCTTGAATAAGCGGGCGAGCGCGCGGGCGAAATCTGACCCCCATCAGACCAAGCTTAGGACAAAAAAAGGAAAAAAGAGCCAGACCTTGTCATCCAAGGAAACTCCAACGTCCTAGCCTGAGGTTCAATTATTCGAGTTCTTACGATAGAATTGGGCAATGGAAACTGAGGGTTTGTAGATATAACTCTGGGAGCACCATATACGACACCAATAACCTCATCACAATGGTTCAAGTTTGCTCTTCCTACCCGGTGAATTAAAAAAGATTTCCTGCTGTTGAACCCCGATCCATCCCACCTTTGAAAGATATAGGAGAGAAAAAAGAGAACAGATTAGGCAGAATAAAGCAAGAGGGGAGGAAAGACAAGATGTTTCGGGATGAGTTGATGCCAGTCGTGCTGCTCGGCATGCTTTAACTATAGTTTCTTTTGCTCCACGAGAGACCGGACCCTTGGAAAAGAGTTTCCATTGATGGACAGGTAAGGGTATCGGCAGTTGAAGGAAGGAGTAAAGACCATGGAGATGAATGCAGAACAGGGGGCCTAGTATTTGTACTGAGGATCTATGAGAGCGGGAGTCTTGATAAACCGTTTTTATTGCTAAGGGATTTTACGAAATGTTGTTTTTATTGAATACTTTTTAAACCTCTGCTTTCCACTCTGTCTACGGGCACTACACTATAACTACTAGATGCACTGGGAACTTGGTTAGTAGCATAAAAACACTGATATAGTATCTCCCGCCCCACCCCATTCATATCCTAGGTATAGGATCCTGTTATCACAGTTACCTTTAGTGCATTAATTTATGTGGAAGCTGGATTGGCTTCCCGCTCGAGTTCATATGGCCAAAAATCCGAGAATTGCTTGGGAGTTTGCAGAATAGCTCGAGGACTAGAGGGAATGTGGCGAGTATCTGGAGAAGTTCCAAGGATCTTCCGCTCTGTGTGCGCGGCCTAGGTTCGATGGAGGAGAGGATATTCTTGGGAGAAGAGGAACAGTAGGTAGTAAGATATGGGGGATACTTGATAATAAATAACCCAGGGTGAGTCAGCGGAGGCGCCACCAATTGGCATTCCTGAGCGCAGCTGATGTTTTTCACAGCTTGGCAAGCACCTGTGATAGTGAGCTATTATACACACCTAAATAGCACCCACTATTCTGATTTGTGCTAGGGTTCAACTAATTGTATCTCTCAACTCTGCATATGGTCAGCTACAGCAGGCGCTCACTATGTCGTAGGGTATGATACAGCATCAAAAATTTTAATATTTTCAAATCTTCTTGCTCAGCGTTGTTGAGTCTAAAAAGGATGATCATCGATTTTATTTCCTAGCCCTTGCGGAGACGGGCTGGTACTGCGTAAGGAGCCGATAGCCACAGTGCAAGGAACCGCCAGGCGCGAGAGCGCAGGGACCCCCACAAAATGGATTGCGAGCAAAGAAATTGAGGCCTTAAACTGGGGTTCCAGGGTTAGAACTTCTTAACTACCCTGAGACCTCGAATGCTCGAATGCTGTGCTAGGACTCTCGCCCTGTTTCTCCTAACAAGCCCCGGTATCTTTTTTCTCCCTTATTAACCCGGGAAAGTATGTTATGGTGAGTTTGTCTTGCCTCCCTGACACCTTCTTAGCGGCCGAAATTTTTGACTAATCAGACCTGGCCCATTGATTGGAGTTCTTACAGTTAGGCCGGAGCCAATCGAGGAATTCAATGCCAGGGGGTTTACCTGCTCACGCGCTCCGGATTTTTGCTCCAAACTTGGTGTTTTTTTTGCGTAAGTAGCAGAAATAGCCCACTGGGTTACAATTTTTTTCTCCAAAGGATATTGGGCTACTAAGGGCGGGCTGGAGAGGCACTTAAACCCAGAGTGTGAGGGTAAACTCAAAAACCGGTGGCTTTGACCGATTTTGTGGCTCTGGAAATCGTTTCGGTGTTCGGCATGCAACAACCCTGTTGCTGGGGCTGAAACCTACAATCATTACCACCAAGAGAGGGGATACGGTTTCATACAAACTCGACCATTCCCATAACCCGCACTTTGACTTGGCTCAACTAGAAGAAATGCGTAGTTATTGAACCTATAGTTTCACAGCGTTGGTGCACCTAATTAAGTCTTGAAGCCGGATCCCTTCCTTTTTCTCATTCTAGGTTCTTGAACAATGCCCAGCAGCAACCCAGGAAATTCCGGTGTCCCTCATTTCACACTATACTAAAAAGAAACCTCTTAACCCCAGGGCGGTTGCACTTGGCAATTATTGACTAACTTATATCTTGTTTCTCATTTCTTATGCTACGATTGGCTGGCCCAGTGCCGTGAATAGGATGCCGTAGGATATATGAGGTGGAAGACAATAAAGATGGCTCCATGGAGTACCGCGGTATTCAACGGGTTGCCTCCACGGACAATGCTTTCCCTCGCACACCGGCGTGACATGGCCTGTAATGTGTTACCAATAGTAAGAAGGGGTCTCGTGGAAGGGCTGCCAACCTGAGAAAACAGAGCTGGGGAAAAAGAGGGGACATTTCAGGGTTCCTCTGGCTATAATGCGAAATATTGTTTACCAGCTGAAGTAATTTCTATCCAAGCCAAACCTGTTAACCCTCGCCCTTGTGATCTTGTTCTACTGTGACACCGGTAATACGGGTTGGAATCTTGTTGCAACTTGGGGGCAGAATAAAGATAAAAGTCGTATTCAAACCTCCTACTAACTGACAGTTCGGTCCATTTTTCACTGTGCTGGTCCGCACTTCCATGCTTCACCTCCGCCTTGGGTTCATCCGGGGCACTTGCGCTCAACTACATTTTAAGTAGTGATAAGAAAACTTCTTTTTGAGATAAGGTGTCAAATTACGATCTCAGTTAATTTAGGTGGTGACATTCTAGCGAGAGGTTAAGGGGTAATGACGTGAATAAGAAGAATAAGAATGAAATCAAAAAAATCAAAAAAATCAAAATAAGAGAAGAAATCAAAATCAAAAAGAGGCCAGAGTAACACTATGCCATGAAGGTACCCGCGATAACATTAGTGAAAGAAGAACAGGCTACTTTTTTGCGCCTCTTGTTTTGAACTGTGGGCTTGGGGAGAAGGGGGGGGGAGGCTGTACAAGGGAGCCGGGGCTAGGGAGATATGAGCCGGAGAAGTTATTGATGAACTTTAGCACCTCCGTGGGGTAGTTAGTGAAGAGCCATACTCCAAGCTAGTCAATATTAGAACTGAGTCAATGAGGGGTCAATATGTAGAGGATATATACCACCACTGATCCTCCGTACAGGGTCCCGACTAGGCCTTTGAGCCATTTCAGCTTGCTCTTAATCACTGTTGTCTCGGATTTAAGTTCCCAGTGGCCCTTTACCATATCGGATTTAAGTTCCCCGTGGCTCTTCGTCATTTCCGATCTAAGTTCTCCGACGTTCTTCGTCGTTTCCGATCTAAGTTCTCCGACGTTCTTCGTCGTTTCCGATCTAAGTTCTCCGATGTTCTTCGTCATTTCTGATCTAAGTTCCCCCTGGTTGTTTACCATATCGGATCTAAGTTTCCCGATTTCAGTCTCCGGCCTTGTGCCTATTTCTGTGACAGCTTTGGTAATATCGCCCTTAAAAGTTGCAATGTCCTGGTGCAGGTCAGCCTTGTAATCCCTTCGCATATAGTCTGATATCAGTATGGACTATACCGCTGTTATCGTGGAAAGTCTGCCATCTGATCTCTCAGCATGATTATGCAAATTGCTGACTTGATTGATCTATGCCGAATTTTCATTAGCAGTCAGTCCAGCTCTTACTTGTCGGGTAACACACCAAGAGGAGCTTAGTATCATCACCGGAAAATGGAGTGCTTTGTGTTGCCTCGGGGGCCCTCTGATTATAAAGATTCGCAGAGGTATTAAGAGCACGAGTAGGAAATTTCATGCGGGGAGGTTGCTTCACTGCAAGAAGAGGAGCCAAGTGAAGACGTTTTGCAATGAAACGGGACATAGTTGTATAAGTGTGGTTTCGCTCGTCAGTAGCTGAGGTGTGGATTGTTGTGATAGCAAACCGGTACAGTTTTTTCTCACAGCATACGGAAAACTTCCACCTTTATATCATACCTACTATTATACTTAGCATGGGGGGGGGGCCTCTGCTGTGTTTTGTGGGGTTGGCCAAAACATGCCAGCACGTGCAAACCAAGAGTCGCAGAGGGGTTTCCGCCTTGTGTAGGAACTGCGACACCTATAGGATGGAATTCTGTGGAAATGACGTGAAATCTTGTGACCTTGCAAAACAATTTTTATCTTCTAGGTATTTTTTCTAATCTTCTCTAGTGAGTAATGGTTACTCCCACATACGAGACTTGTAAGGTCGTGACTTTAGCAATTCATACTGCTATTGTGGACTACCAAAATTTGGTGGTTATGACTATCATAATCTTTGTCTGCACATAAGGCAGCTAGCTCCCTTAGGAAGCATTACAGAGTTCCCGGTACCCATCAGGTCATCCCTTGATCGCTGGTATAGTCTGGCAGCCTTTGTTAGCGAACAAAGCATCCAGTTTATTTGTCTTCGGGTATGGCTCAATGGGTGGAAATGGGAAGGGGCTCCCAGAACTAAAGAGTAACTGATGTCCTTTTGGATGATTGACTAGAATAACGGCCGGATGCTACAGATGTCCCAAGTTTTTTGCTGAATCTGTCACATCTCTCTTTGTGACAAGTGTGTGCTGCTCTATATGAGACCTGTAGTTGGTAGGGGCTACAGGCCGTGGACCCCACAGATACCATAGGGGAGTTATATGTCGGTAGAGGGTTGTAAGGGCCCGTCGTCATATCATACTCTTAACCGGTAGTCTCCTCAAATGATAGACTCTCGCCTTACAACAGGAGACATATCCGGGGACACGGGGACTGGAGTGCTGCAGATGCTCTCAGGACTGCTGGGAGGCTTGAGGTCACTGCTTCTCGTTCCGTCAGGAACTGTTCACAGCTGATTTTTTCCTCTAGAATCTTCTCAGTATTATGCCATTAAGCCTCGAGATTGCTTATCCTGTTCTACATTCTAGTGGGTGACTTGAAGGACTAGACATTAGTTCCTACTTCATGGGGTTCTTTATCCATAGGGAGCACTGGGGCTCTCCGTTTGTCCTGTCACACTCTAGCGGTGTTCCGTTGCTACTGGCTTTCACAATCAGCTTGTAGATAGTAGCGGGTAAATAGTCCAGTCTGTCGGAAATCGCGAGATGCTGATCGGAATGCTGGCAGGATAATTTCATTGTTCGGATATTTCTGGAGATGCACTTTGTCTTTGGAAGAGCGCTTTGGCTTTCAGGAAACCACCCCGGCTGCGGGAATACGCTTGAGTTTTGGATCAGGACACCCGCCGAGAAATCCTTAAGGAAAGCGGGAAAACTGTTGGGGGAGCATGAAAGAGTTAAATTAAAGCATGAAGGCTATTTGCGCAGAGGGTATGAACAGTGAGGGTTTGTCTCTCCTTTGTTAGTCCTGGAGTGAGCAAGGGGCCGAGGAGACATATGAGTAATAGAATAAACATGTTTGGTGATCCATGGAATGATAGGAGGACTTTATTGTGGTTATACCTACTCCCGACATTACCGAGAGTCGGCTAGAGAGCGTGTTTTTGAAGGAAGTCATCTCCTCCGCTCCTGAGCTGTGCTATTGCGTTCTCTTTGCGTGAAATCTTGGGGTTTCGTTTTGTTGTGGCCTTTAATCTACGTTTAAAACAGTCAGGCTAGGTCAAAGTGAGACTCACCTGGGTATTGTAGGTTAGGCCTCACAGGTGCCCGGTGGGACCGGCTTGCTTTTTGCATATGTTGCCTAATGAGTAAGTATTTTGTGGGTAGATGGCTAACATTGTCAGGTGCGCACAAATAGCTGCTGATGTCTGAAAATGCCAGCAGATCAGAGTTCCGAACCGCCAGTGTTGGAAATCGCAGTTGATGGCCGCACTTGATGCGGGATGTGCCCGCACCCTGTGGCCGCAGAGCCATACGTATGCACTAGTCAAAGGACGCGCAAGCTCTCAAAATGTTTTCACCCCACTTGTTTTTCCTTGACACACACCGTCTTCTCACAACACACCTACCTTCCTGTACACAACTTTCCTCAAGTCTTTCCTTCCACCAAGTTGTCATCAATCAATCATGGTTCTGATCTCCACCTAAGCGGTTTCAGTCCACTGCGTAAAGTCCTCACCGTAAATCATTACCTCCACAACTAATATTTTCAACAGCCAGGATTCTAAGCAGACCGAGTGATATCTCGTGATTCGACTATACAGATCACTGTTCTGAAATCTAGTCAAATAAGTGGGATGAATAACCCTGGTAGGAACCTTATAGGCTGTGGTAAACCCGCAGGCTTGTTTCTGAGCCGAGGCATATATAAAAAATAGACTATCAACGACAAGCCTACGCGCATTCTACAATCAAGCGGAGCATTACTGGTAATCATACCTCAATTCTATAGAATAGTGAAGCACCCATTCCTGTAAGGTGTCCAAGCTAAATGGGTTTACAAACAGAGTAGTAGGTCACAGTTAGAGGTACATCTTGATCGCATAATATAAAAGGGTCGCAGGGAAAGGGGAATGAGAGCCTGAGCACAATTATCACAGTTTACCACATACTGAATGCCAGGGCCTTAGTCCGTTTATCATTCCGGCTATTGGGTGGAGAGATTTCACCGACCTAAAAAATTCACACGATATAGCCCATTGTCTGTCCCGTCCTGCCTTGCCATATCTCCTCCAAAATGGACTGAAGACTGACAGGCTGGATGCTAGGGAACTCTGGTTAAGAAATAAAAGTGGAAATAAAAAGTAAATGTAGGCTAGAGTAACACAATGCCATCAAGGTAACTACACTAAGAAAAGTGTGAGCTCACCAGGGCAGTTCTTATAGAAACATCCTACAATCTAGTAGGTATTAGCATTGGTTTAATGGGAAGCTAATTTGTACATGATATATGCTAGCGATACTCCATTTAAGCACACGACCTTCCAGCTAATCAGGCTTATCCTGCTTCCAATTTCCACCAACTGAGATTTAAGTTCCCTATGATTCTTTCCCATAAGAGATCTAAGTTCCCCGTGGTTCTTTGTCATATCCGATTTAAATTCTCCGAGGTTCTTCGTCATATCCGATCTAAAAATTCTCTGAGGTTCTTCGTCATTTCCGATCTAAATTCTCCGAGGTTCTTCGTCATTTCTGATCTAAATTTCCCCTGGCTCTTTACCATATCGGATCTAAATTCCCCGATTGCAGTCTCCAGCCTTGTGCCCATTTCTGTGACAGTTTTGGTAATATCGCCCTCAAAAGGTGCAATGTCCTGGTACGAATCAGCCTTGTAATCCCTTAGCATATAGTCTGATATCAGTATGGACTATACCGCTGTTATCGTGGAAAGTCTGCCATCTGATCTCTCAGCGCGATTATGCAAATTGCTGACTTGATTGATCTATTCCGAATTTTCATTAGCAGTCAGCCCAGCTCTTACTTGTCGGGTAACACACCAAGAGGAGCTTAGTATCATCACCGGAAAATTGAGTGGTTTGTGTTGCCTCAGGGCCCTCTGATTATAATGATTCGCAGAGGTATTAAGACCACGAGTAGGAAATTTCATGTGGGGAGGTTACTTCATTGCAAGAAGAGGAGCCAAGTGAAGACGTTTTGCAATGTATTTTTTTTTTTGTAAAATCCTGTGAGTTTATTTCGTATTTAACTACGGGAAAACTCCGGCATGTACCCTAAGGTATGGCCAAGAAAAACCATTAATATAACAAAAGAAACTCCATCACCCTCTTCTTTGACAAATATAAATGTAGAACCAAAGTCTACGCAATAACCATAACAAAAATCATAGTCATCAAGTGGTCATTTCCTCCTCTTCTCCTTCTGGGCTCTCATCCTGAGCAACCTTGGGGTGGGAGGAGCATTGTGCTGTGTGGGTGTCGTGCGGGCCTTGGCAGTTCACACACCTAAGCACGGTATGGCTGCAGGGTCGGCCGTGTATACGACAGATAGCAGTGGGACAGGTGTGGTTTGTATTAGGATGTGGGGAGGCACACCACCAGCATGAAACCGGGTTGGTGGATCGGTTACTGTGGTGTCCATAGCCCTGGCATTTGGAACACTGGGTGTGGGAGTTGAAGCGCAAGCGGCGCTCGGTTCTATAGGTTGATGACAAAGCGGCAAGGGGTTTTCCAACGTAGTCAGATGCCCTGGGGCCTGTTATGCTAATCACGACTGTAGAGGCGGCTTTACCAGCCCTAGCGTCGTCGGGGGTGAGCCATCTGGGTTGGCTAGTAAGGGACAATTCAGTATTGAAGGTGGTAAGCTCATTGGCTATCTCAGCTAGAGATTTCGAGGTTGGGATTCCGTGTACCAAAACGTGGGAAACGGGGGTGTCCAGGTGAACGCTAACCATTCCTGGTATTAGGTGTAGGAATTTTCCCACCTTGGTGTTAAGCGAGGTGGCCTTGATCGATTCCATGGTGGTAAGGGTGACAGTATTCCCTCGGAGGGAGACAGTCTGTACATAGGTTGCAGCTAGTGCCAAGTTGATATCATCTCTTAGGTCTAGGGCGGTTGTAGGGAGTGGCCCACCCTCGCATTTAACGACAAGGCGGCATTCTCTGGCAGTGAGACCCTTTTTCAATTGGGGCCTATTGTTGGTAGTTGATCTTGCTGGGGCATTAGCAGCCCTAGCAGCCATGGTAGTCTTTTCCTTTCTACCCTTCCTGGCCACCGTGGCCCACATTTTGTGCGGCGCGGCTGTGGGGAGAGCGATTGGGCAGGAGTCGGAGGCAGCAGTCCGCTCAGGGGCTGTCACCGGTAGTGGGAAGGGTATCGGGGTGCGGGTGTCAGGCCGGGGAGTAGCGTTCTTGAGGGTGCTAACTTCCACGGTAAGGGCTTCGATTTGTTCGCTGAGCACATCGATAGCCGTCCTGTTGTCCTTGTGAATCTGATAGATCATCTCGATCATGACCACATTCTCTTTGCTGGCGATGGTAACCCCAATCTCCTGGTCCTGGTTTATCTTGTGGAAAAGGTTCAGGAAGTAGGCGCTTGGAAGGGCGTTTCTCAAGTATCTCTCATCAATATGTGGGAGGCTCTTTATCGTGTTGCTACTGGGTCGCTTAAGCGAGGGGGGGCCTTGCAGCATGAAAATTGGGGACAGGGTGGGGGGGCGATCCTGAGTGGAGGAGCTCCTAGCACCTGTGGGCGGTGGGGGTGGGTCGGCCGCTTTGCCTTTTCCTTTGCCACTACAATGTGAGCCAAAGAGAGGGACAGAGGGATCCATATGGTATTCGTGTAACCTGACAGGTCACATTACGCGAGAATCTCGAGATAGTGTACGTGGTGTTTCTCAAAGTGCAAAATGCACTTGGAGGGAAAATAGGGGGGTTCAATCTCTTTTATTTATAACTAAATAGCTAATGGAGCAATTACCTATCCGGGCTTGCACAACCATATGGCGGTACATTCCAAGGAGTACGCCAGTCCCAACCCCGCCTAGCCCGCAGTACATCTGGAAAAGGAGCACCCACACGATTTGTAGACTGAAGCCCGAGTATCCGGCCAGCACACGCGAATCACAAAAATAAACCACCCAACTAGGGTACGAACAAAGTAAATCCACCTCCCACAGCCATCCATCAAACACAGCCGTAAGCAAGGTCATAGCCACGACCAGACCCACATTCCGGCAAACCGGTCATGCATCCCTCCAACCAAATATAAATCCAACAAGAACACAACACATGGACCGCCATCCATCTCGCAGCCGATCATACTATCCGCCTCTTCACACCGTATCCAAACCATCCAACACAGGTCGGCTACCACCCCTCGACCACTCATCAGAGCTGGACACAATGCGTACCATGCAACCCTCACCAGCGCGCAGCCTCAAATGATACCCGACAATCGTAGGGGAATCCAAGCCACAAATACACCGATCCGACTGGCTCAACCACCATTGTAAGGCAGCTGTATTTCGATCAATTGCAGGTAAACCGTCCCAGCCGATCACAATATCACACTAAAACGGGATAAAGTAGTGTCTAGCGCACTCAGGAAACCGACCCAAATGACTCCGGAATATCTTGGCACTACTGCCGCACTTCCCGCAAGGGCCAATTGGCGGCCACCATGTAAGGGCAACCCGCCTCCCACCCCCCTCAGGGGAAATAAACCTGAGCGGAAGGTTGCACTTGTCTTTGCCATTGCAACCTCTCAAGAGGCATCTAGTATACCTGTCGTCCGGGGCGTCCTGGTGAAACAGGCTGAGAGTACCGTTGATCAACTGGGTGATCGTTCGCTGGAAGGGATTCCCACACACCGTCACCATACCATCACTGTCTTTGTGTTCCCTTGGAATGTGTTACGGGGTAGCTAACACAGTAGGATTGCGAGCTAACTAGGCCAAGGATATTTGAGACAACGGATAATAGTCAGGAAGGCTCGTAGGTAATAATTTGGTAAAGGTAAAGTAATAAAGTGTAGTCAAATATCAAAGAGTTAGAATATAACTCGATAACTTATTATATTGTTAAGGTCTCTTCTCCGTTGCTTGATGATTTTTCAACCACCGGGGGAGAGGCCTACTATTTATACTAATGTTCATGCTACTTCGTCTTCTCTAGTTAAGAAGTATCTTCTTAACAATTCAGTTCGTTAGAACATAGTGCGAACACTGTTTGACCCTGAAAACTTGCCCAGTTCAACTTAGAGAATCTCCCGGACTGCTATTTCATCTGAGGGTGTCCCCACTCCACCAGTAGACAGTCTTCGATCTCTTCGTCATGATAGACTATAAAAGAATATGCGGCCCAAATGTCTACATACCAATAGTAGTATGGAATATGGAGTGATCAGTTCCGATATCCAGCTATCAAAGCATTATGCAGCTGATCGCATATGCAACTAGAAAATGAGAGGAGTAGTAATCTCTAAACATCGTTCCAATCAGTTGAACATATCTTGAAACGTGCTCTCATTTAGTATTCCGAGTCGTCTTCCAGATGCCTCTGTGAAGCTCCTAACTCCGGGAACTTGGGTTCGGATATATTGTGATCCTATGAAGCCATATACCTCGCTCTTAGTTATTAGGTAAGCTATTCCCGCTAGGGTAATATTAGCTCCCTCCTCATAAGGGTTTTTGTCCTCAAATCCCTTATATAATAATACATGCGAAGTAATACATAGTAAACATTAAATCCATTTAGTACTCTACAAGGTAGGGTGCAAAACCTTCCGCGTTTGCTTGGCCACGGGAGGAAAACCTTTCCAAGTAATACTAGTTAGTCCAATCTTGGCATATCTGGATTTTCTCTATGAAAACCTTCTACCAATTCCTGTGCTCGTTCTAAGTGCTCAGGTGGTTCCCAGGTGTTCTCATCTTCCGAACACCCTCTCCACTTCACGAAGTAGCGGAGTTCTTTGAAGGTCTTGGTCCTGCCACGGACTCTTCGATCATAAGAGATTATTTCACTCTTAATGATTTTTTCCACCTCCCATTCAAGATCACCGTCGATCTCTTCGGGTTCTCTAGGTGGTTGTTCTCGGGCTGGTCGAATAGATGTTCGATAGGGCTCGAGTAGCGATACATGAAATACCGGGTGGATTTTCCCGCGTTCCGATAATTCGAGTTTGTACGCAAGCTCTCCTTGTTGTTCCAGGATTTTGAAAGGTCCATATAGCTTAGGCCCTAATTTTGTGGATGGGCGTTTAGTGCGGATATTCTTGGCATTAAGCATAACCATATCGCGTATTTTGAAGTCAGGTTGTTGCTTAGCCTTCCGATTGTAATAACGTCCCATGGCTTCCCTGGTCTTTTCTAGAGATTGTCTTGCTTGTTGATGTATCGTTTGCATCTAGTGAGCGTAAAGGTTTGCTCCTGGGTTTCGTGCTTCACGCTCCTTCAGCCATTCAGTTTGAGGATGATAGCTATAGTTTGCGAAGAAAGGGGTCATATTGTGTGCGTTTGTTACCGAGCTGTTATAGGCGAACTCAGCTAAAGGTAGGAGATGGTACCAGTCATCCTGATCGTAGTTGACAAATATAGGGAGGTAGCCTCCCAGCACTTGGTTGACTCGTTCCGTTTGTCCGTCAGATTGAGGGTGGTACGCCGTCGACATTTTTCGTTTGATGCCGAGTTTTTTGCACAATGATTCCCAAAATTCTCCTGCAAACTGCGCATCCATATCTGAAATGATTTCCGAGGGTAAACCGTAAAGTTTCCAGACCTCCTTAAGGAAGGATTCTGCCACATCTCTTGCGGTCGCCTTTTCTTCTAATCCGATAAAGTGGGCCATTTTTGTGAAACGGTCTACCACAACTATGATCTGAGTGTATCCTGCTGATTTCGGTAACTGTGTGATAAAATCTACCGAAGTTGAAGCCCACGCAGCATAGGGTACTTGTAGGGGATTAAGTAACCCAAATCGTGCATGTCGTGGAGCTTTCGCTTGTTGACAGGCGGTGCAGGAGCGAACGTAATCGTTTACCCAGTTGGTTAATCCTTTCCAGTAGAAATCTCGTGTAATGATTTCTAGAGTTTTTTCTTGTCCGAAGTGACCTGCCACTTGGGAGTCGGGACATCCCTTAGCGATAAGTGTTTGGAGGTCTTCGTTTGCAGGGATAAATAACCGGTCTTTGGAGTAGAGAAGGTCATCGGATATCGACCATTGCTTAGGCAATTCCTTTCCTTTTTCCTTCAAAGATTCCAACTCTTGCTTATGTTGCATCCAACCTAGATCTTCCTCTGCCATTTCGCGAACTTTAGCCAAAAAGTCTGCATCAAATCCTTTCAGATCTGCTTTGGCGATAATGGTATTTGATAATAACACTTGCCCTTTGTGTAGAATAGGGTGTTGGTTAATATCAGAGGAATCATAGAATTCGTGGTTGCCATCTGCTTGAAGGAAGCATATCGTTGGTTGAGTTTCTTTCAACTCCAATCCTGTCCCAGTACTCCCGAAACCCTTTCCCGCTCTCTCAGTTTCATCCAACCTATCAACCTCAATCCAATCCTGATCATCGATTCTTTCCACGACCAGCTGCGCTATGCGTTCGCCTATCTTAACCTCGTAATCTAACTTTCCATGATTTACGAGTAGGACTTTGACTTCGCCTCTGTAATCTGCATCAATAACTCGCGCATCTACCGTGATACGTTTGGTTGCTAAGCCACTCCTTGGTGCTATGCGACCGTAGGTTCCTTCAGGTACCGCGACCGCTAAGCTGATTTTCACTAGTACTCGGCTGTTGGCTGGGATAAGTATATCTTCGATGCTGTAGAGGTCGTGTCCTGCTGCAAGCTTTGATCCTTTGGTAGGGATTCGGGCTTTTTCGTCAAGCCTTTGAATCCGAATATGCATTTTCTTTTCCAGTTGAGGCAATTCCAGTTGGAGCTGTTCAGAGTGTGTCCCCCACACGACTGCAATTTGAACTTTCCCGAAGTGCTCAGGTTTCAAAATTGTTTGCTCCCGATGCGTAGCTCCCTCTTCAGGGCGGTACTCCGGCCGCCTGCCTAAAGCGTCGGGCTTGCCTCCTTTTATGCCTGGTCGGTAGATGATTTGGAAATTGAAATCACACAATTTCTGTGCCCATCGAATCTGTCTGTGCATCCAGGCTTTTGTTGTAAGGAAATATTGTAGGTTCTGATGATCAGTATAAACCGTTATTGGTTTCTCCGTTCCTTCCAAGTAATGTTTCCATTCCATGAAGGCAACGAGAATAGCCAATAATTCTTTGTCATGGATGTCGTAGTTTCGCTCACATCAGCAAAAAAAGCATTTGCTCCAGACGGATAGGCATTGCGTCCGGACGCAGGAAATCCGTCTGGAGCATCCTGTCCACCCAGCCCGCCCTCAGATGGCCCCAGCACAATGGTTGCATCCTAGTCCGTTGGGTGCAATACAACCCGCATCCTGTCCCAGTGCACCTGAATGGTCCATTTCACTCGCTAATCTCCCGAAGAAACCCAGGGTAAGTGACCCATACTAGGGCTCTGCATTGTGGAACTCTCCCTGCCCCTGATGGCCTCTACTTACAACAGACTACTTTATTACCGGGTAAAGGCTGTTCAGGCGAAAAAGGATCTAAACATGGGATGACTAACCATCTATTGTCCCGGTAACGACCCAAAACATACCCCTTATTTGATCACTGCTAACAACTCTCGCAAAAGGTTTCTAAGTTCTTCCCACCTTGTATTAGGCTTCATGATCGAATGAGTTGACCTATTGAATATTATCAACCTTCGGAGAGGGGCATTCTCATCCATCCAGGTTGACACTATTTATTATTCCTAAGCGGGCAGATTCCAATGAGGCCTTTCCTGACTGTTGCGGATTCCAATAAGGCCCTTCCGGACTCTACCGGATTGCACTGGGGCCCGGGCAGACCCTAGCGGATTGCAATAAGGCCCTGGCAGACTCTAGCGGACATCGACGAGTGCCCGGTGAGGGATCTGCCTTTTTCTTTCTGCTGACCTCTATAGCCATGCGGACGCTTCGAAACCTATACCATTCGATTCCCCTCGACCGGCGGATTCCAACGCACCGTGTCCCGACGCTGTTTGACCGCTGGTTGAAATGTTATCGAAACCTTTGTACTTGAGTTCCCCGGGCAACTACTTTCAAATTGGCGGCTACTGGGTGCTATAGGCATGTGGACACTTAGAGACCTACACCATTCGATTCCCCTTGGCGAGCGGACTCTATTGAGACCCTTCCCGACTCTGGCGGACATCTGCCCGCTGAGGTATCTGCCTTTTGCATTCTGCTGACCTCTATAGCCATGCGGACGCTTCGAAACCTATACCATTCGATTCCCCTCGACCAGCGGATTCCAACGCACCCTGTCCCGACGCTGTCCGACCGCTGGTTGAAATGTTATCGAAACCTTTGTACTTGAATTCCCCGCGCAAGTACTTTCAAATTGGCGGCTACTGGGTGCTATAGGCATGTGGACACTTAGAGACCTATACCATTCGATTCCTCTCTGCGAGCGGACCCCAATGAGACCCTTCCCGACTCTGGCGGACATCTGCCCGCTGAGGTATCTGCCTTTTGCATTCTGCTGACCTCTATAGCCATGCGCACGCTTCGAAACCTATACCATTCGATTCCCCTCGACCAGCGGATTCCAACGCACCCTGTCCCGATGCTGTCCGACCACTGGTTGAATGGCTATACATACCTTTGTACTTGAGTTCCCCGGGCAAGTACTTTCAAATTGTTGGCTACTGGGTGCTACAGGCATGCGGACGCTTCGAGGCCTATACCATTCGATTCATCTCGGCGAGCGGACTCCAATGAGATGCTTCCCGACTCTGGCGGACATCTGCCTGCTGAGGTATCTGCCTTTCTCATTCTGCTGACCTCTATAGCCATGCGAACGCTTCGAAACCTATACCACTCGATTCCCCTCGACCGGCGGATTCCAACGCACCCTGTCCTGACGCTGTCCGACCGCTGGTTCAAATGCTATCGCAACCTTTGTACTTGAGTTCCTCAGGCAAGTACTTTCAAATTGTTAGCTACCGAGTGCTACTGTTTTCTAGACTAGCTTTAATAAATATATGCCTATTTTACTATCTAAATGACTCAAATAAGTAAACATGAGTAATACTGCATGGATCTTTCCGGACAATTTGGATATTCTCCACAGATTTCACTAACTTATTCAAAGTCCTCGAAGGTAGAGTTGTTGACTTAGGAGGTATCTGATGATAGCTAGTTACACCTGAGTACTTCCACTAATGTTCTATCCTATCGGGTTGCGTCCGGAGAACCTTTCTGCGTCGGGTACCTTCTGAGTCCTTGGTTGCGTCTGGTGCGTCTGGGCGGCATGGACCCCTGTCCACAAGCACCCAATAAAAGACCTCACACCCAGAACGCGAGTTTACGTTCTATGCGCCTCGACCGCTGGACGCACAGGGAGCACGGAGTGCGTCCGGGTGTATGCTTTTCTTTTTGCTGATGCAGCTGGGCTAAGCTTTCGGGAATGGAAGGCGACAGGATGTAGCCTTTTTCCATGAAACTGAGACAAGATACATCCTAGTGCATAATCGCTCGCATCTGTTTCCACGACCGTGTCAAGTTCTGGATAGAAATGACATAGGATTGGTGCTGATATAAAGCGTTGTTTGAGGTCGTCAAATGCCTCTTGTTGTTCTTTTCCCAAAAAAAATTTCTTGGAGTCTCCTTTTAACAGATTGGTTATCGGAGCGCAGATAGCTGAGAAGTTCTTAATAAATCGCCGGTAGAAGTTCGCGAATCCGATAAAAATCTGAACGTCCTTAACAGAGGCCGGAGCTCGCCCAGCTTTAACCGATTCCACCTTCTTTTCGTTCATCGTTACACCATCTGTTGCTACAACATAACCCAAAAAATCTACTTTTTTAACATGAAACACGCTTTTCTCCAAGGAGATCGCCATTCGGTATTCGCGCAGCTTTTGCAGAACCTTCCTGACAAGTATAACATGTTCCTCAATTGTTTTGGAGTAAATAAGAATGTCGTCGATATATACGACAACTCCTTCGTCGAGAAACTCTCGCAGGATCTCGTTCATCATAGTTTGGAAGGTGGCTGGTGCGTTAACTAACCCAAAAGGCATGACTCGGTATTGATAATGTCCATACCGGGTTCGAAAAGCAGTTTTCCATTCATCCCCTTGACAAACTCTGATCAGATGGAAACCATCCTTCAGGTCTAACTTCGTAAAGATTTGAGCATCACGGACTTGATCTCTTAATTCCGTCATCAGGGGGATAGGATATTTGTTGTGAATCGTAACTTTGTTGAGTCCACAATAATCGACAACAAGTCTTAGACGACCATCAGGTTTGGGAACGAAAAGGATTGGGGCGCCAGCTGGTGATTTGCTTGGGGAAATCTTGCCTTGTTTGAGCATATCATCAAGGTATTTGCGTAGCGCTTATAGGTGTTTCTGAGATAAAGGGTATATTGGACCCCATGGTGGTTGGGTATCAGGTTTAAGGTCGATCGCGTGGTCGAAGGTACGGCGAGGTGCTAGTTTCTCAGCCGTAGAGGGACGGAATAGGTCGAGGTAGTCGTGATACCTTTCAGGTAGCCGGTCAATGATCGTAATCCTTTCGTCATCAACCTTTTCTATTCGACCAATGACCACCGCATTTGGGTCATTTAGAACATCTTCATCCCATTCTACCGAGATTCCTTCATCTTCAGGAAGTAAGTGCGATCGGCAATCATTGTCGTCGAAGGACCAATTTTCTGGATTTGCGATATTGGTAATAGGGTGTTCCTGATGCCACCATCCGAAGGGTATAATCATACGATATTTTCCTGCGGGAGCTATTTTACAGGAAACCAGAGAATGGTGTTTGTTGCTTCCTATTTCTAGGAAAAGAGGTTTCGTAAAGTTGGTTCCGCCGGAAGAAATAGTTTCCCCGATGAAGCCTTGGATTTGAACTGCATCAGTTCTCGCGTAGTAAGGGATGTGTAAGTCTTCAACGAGTTGTTCGTTGATGAGAAAAATATTCGATCCAGAGTCCAATAGGACAGGGATTCAATAGCGTTTGCCGAGGATATAGATGTGTGGATGTCCTTCCGGACAGTTATAGCGTTCGGGCTCCCGTATACGAGGATCTACCCGACGATCCGTTCGCTTAGAGCGTAGTTGTAGTAGTTGCTTGTCTCGTTTTGACATGTTGTATATCGTGTAGTTGCGGGTGTTTGTGACAACGCCCCCGTTGTTTCGACCACTAAGGTCTCCTCAGACAAACTGTCACAAAAAAATTAAAATGTTTTATACTTCTGGGCGGCCCACTACGAGCGGTCTTTACCTCCTGCCGAGGGGTTCCCAAAATTATAAAGCCCACTAAATGGGCCAAATCCCAACGCCAAAAATAAATTTCATATATAAGAGAAAACTTAGCTTTTTGTGTAACGTGGTTGTTATAGCGACATCTCTTTGGGGCTACCCAGCAACGAGTGTTGTCGCATAAACACGTTTTCGTTATTTTGGTGTAACGCGAGACTGGGGTATAACATGTAAACATTAGACCTATTTTCTGAACCGTTCGCTACGGTCTAGTTGGATTAGCTATGGGTTGGCCGCCCTTGCTACCACAGGGTCAAGCGTTCGAGTCTCCTTGGAGGCAACAATGATTCAGTACCGGTTACTACAGCTAGCTAGGTAGTGGAGCGGCAAGGCTGCCCTTAATCTACCTAGCAAACCATGTCCGAACTGAGGGAAAATGTCCGAGTCAGAGGGAAAAGCCCGCCTTCCTAGGAAGGTGGCAACACAAAAGTCCTCCTTTGGGAGACAACCACACCGGTACCGTATTCCGTAAACGTCGGTTCCTGCAGAGCGGGTGGATAGTCCAGGTTCTGCAGCGAGATTTTTTCTATGAACGCCAAGACTTTTGTGCTGAGAATGCCGAGGAAATAAACACGTGTAAAAAGGTTTTGTAATCGCTTTTCCGCTTGCCTTAAGAATAGATGGTACCTGCTTGCTTCACAAGATCTAAGGCGCGACTTACCCGTGACCTTGTCATTCTTAAGGCACGGTCACATCCGCTCTAGTCTGTCCACTAAGCGAGATCAATAAGGACTTATAGACTTAGGAACAGGCGATACTTTGTTTATTTGCAACGTGATTCCTTTAGGTCATTTCTGTATCGGACAATTCCCAAACTTGGGTAGGCATTTCTCGATGAACTCGGTTAACCTTAGGGATTTGCTCTGAACGCGACGGTGGAGGGTTGTGAATAGCCAGTGTTGAAGTGCGTGGCTTCCGGTAAGGTTTAGGGTTTCCCTTATTCCCGTAGGCGAAGGTAGTTGCTACCACAATCGGCTTTCGACATTTTCTCCAGGTGTGGTTGTCAAGGGTGCAACGAGTGCATTGTTTTTCCCTCTTTCTTTTTTCAACCATCTCTTCGGCAATTCCTTCATGAGCTTTCTTCCAGTTGGCATGCTCATCCTTGGAATTATTACCGTTTCGTTTCACAGTTGTTGTCTGTGGAGATTTCCATCGGGAGGTATTATCCTTCCGAGGTTTGTTATCTTTCTCGAATTTCGTGTTGAATCTTTTTTCTGACCCTTCTCGCTTGCCCTTGGGTGCGGGGTTGTGCGGGGTCGATATGGATTTCGATAGTTTTTCACGTTGGAGAAGTTCTTCTTCCTGTCTTCCAACTTCCCACAAGGTCTCTATCCAGTGATCATCAACGTTGAACTTGTAGTGGGATAATCGACGAAGGATATCCTGCAGAAGTTTGTTTTCAACCTTAACCCTCCACGCTATTCCTGTGAGACCAGCCTTAATGTTGAGATTTTCGAGGAGTAGAAGGTATGTATCGATCTTGCCTTTATAGATAATTTTATCCATTTCTTCTAGGGCTCGTCGTTCCTCTTCGATACCGATGTACCGTTTAATAATCTCTTGCCGGAAACGTTCCCACGTGGAGTAGCTAGGGTCTTGAGTGTAATCACCTAAACATCCCATGACCTTCCGGTATTTCTCCGAAAAAGGTGCTACCTTATTTCCCTTGGTCTTCCCTAAGGCAAATACGATGCGATGCGAGTGGTTCTCCCATTGCGTAGGGTTGCGATCGAAGTAATCTTCACATGCGGTTAACCAGTTTCTTACGTCTTGGTTATCCTCTCCTTGAAAAACATAAGGAGGTTCCGCAGTGTTTTTTGTCGGTTGCTGTGAAGTACTAAGACTTTGCATAAATTCTAGCATGGCCCTTGTACGGGGAGAAGTATCTCTTGGAATCGATCGTCTTCGAGCGTTGTGTTCCGGACGTCCGCCTCTCCTGCCCCTGCCATCTCCTCCCTTTTTGTCGTTATCATCATCGTCATCGTCATCGGGGTCGGGGTCTCCACCAGTATTTCCTGGCGGAGGTGGTGGTTGGTTGTTTCCTCCTTGATCAACTTCCTTTCCTTTATTCTGTCGGGGAGTTGAAGCTGATTCCTTGTCAGGGTTGATACCATCTGGTGGTATCCAAGGGTTTTGTTGACCTCGGTTTGAAGGTCCGGGGTCACCGTCACCACCATCCGTTGGTGGAATGGTATAATGAGGTTTTTCAGCATGATCGATTCTTTCAGTTAAGGTCTGTATTAAGGCTTGAAATTCGAATGGTTGCTTATCAAGGAGATCTCTTGCCTTTTGACGATCCTTTTGTTGCTGAGCATCAGCATTGTCTTTTTGTTGCTTTAGTAGTTGATCCGCTCGTTCCTCGTGATCATGGAGGATTCGTTGCCAAGTAACATCCTGGTTTTTGACCTTATCTTTTAGTTCGAGAACTTCACGTTCTAGAATCTTATCTCGGTCTTCTGCCAATTCCGCATCCTCCTTTTGCTTTGCTTCTTGTCGTCTAAATTCTCCAGCTATCTCAGCTGTTAGATGTTCTCGCTCTACTTGAGTTGCCCCTTCCAGCGTTAATAATGCTTGCCTAGCATCACTTAACTCCTTGTCGACAATTGTTTCACCCTTTGCTAACCGGGTTTGTAGCAATTGTAGGTTGGCGTACTGTACCCTAGCATCGTCCGATAACGGTTCAAGAGGTATTTGACTTTCGTCATGGCTCTGATGTATGGTAGATGAGATATACTGGAATGCTTGGGCAATTTGTCGTTTAAGGAGTTCAGTAGGATTCGTAGGGTTTCTCGAGTGTTGTCTGGAATTCGAACGAGATGTAGACATTCCAACCCGGAAAGGTGCACTTGTGGATCGACTCATTGCTAATGAGCTAGGTCCGGAGGGAATCGTGAGAGGTCCCGATGATGGGGCAAATGATGAAGCAAGAGGTATCGTGATCTCATCATCCATAGGATCATCTGGTGATTCATCGCGAGAGGTGGCTTCAAAAGGAAAAGGTGAACCAGGTTGGTTTTCCGTCATCTTGTTTTAACAAGCCTGATAAGAATAGGTTTTGGTCTTTCGTCTTTTTGAAGGAAATGGGTGACGAATGGGCCCGTATTTTGTATTCCACCATTTTTGTTCCAAGGAATCGATATATTCCTGGTAGTTTATTGCGATTTGATATAAGCGATCAATAGAAGGAGATTGATGGATAATGGTCTCCGGGGTTGACGATCGGGATGGGAGGGTTGGTGGGGGAGAAGGAGTGGAGTACAGTAGTGTAACTCCGCCTTCTGACTCTGGTTCCCAATCGTCTAAAGGTTCTTCGGTCGGTGGAGATGCGACAATGGCAGTCTCAGATGGGTTTTCAAGAATGAAAAAAAGATAGTAAAGGATAAGACAGGCAATCAAGTCTGATAGCATGAGGTAAGGTGTGAGCCTTGGTGACAGAAGAATAACAATATAGTGTTACGGGGTAGCTAACACGGTAGGATTCCGAGCTAACTAGGCCAAGGATATTTGAGACAACGGATAATAGTCAGGAAGGCTCGTAGGTAATAATTTGGTAAAGGTAAAGTAATAAAGTGTAGTCAAATATCAAAGAGTTAGAATATAACTCGATA
>Ga0307513_10002012_pt1 | contig 28668 bp, 26 predicted proteins | sample 15_EM_MG_FD_202174 | JGI IMG/M metagenome (GOLD analysis project Ga0307513, IMG submission 202174) | Populus trichocarpa ectomycorrhiza microbial communities from riparian zone in the Pacific Northwest, United States - 15_EM | ecosystem: Host-associated > Plants > Roots > Unclassified | place... | reverse complement strand
GGTCCGGTCAGAGTGCGGGGAGGGTCTTGGTGGTGACCAGGCCGATGTCCCGCAGGAACCGTTCGAGGGTGACCGCCGCGATGCCGATCAGACCACCCACCACATGGTCTTCGATCACGAGGCCGACCGCGGCCTCGCCCGGGGAGTCGTCCAGGACCCGCTGCCGGATCGTCGGCAGCATCCGGTCGAAGGCCTCGGCCATCCAGCCGTTCAGGATGATCGCCTCGGGATTGATGACCGCGACCAGATCGGCGAGCGCCGCGCCGAGATAGTGCGCGGTGCGTTCGATCGTCGCGGCAGCCGCCGGGTCGGGACTCCCGTTCGCGACCGCGGCGGCCAAGCCCAGGACGCATTCGCGGAGCCCGGCCGAGGCGAGCGGATGGTCCGGGTCGATCTCGGCCAGCGTCTGCTGGATGCCCGCGGCTCCGACATAGGCCTCGACGCAGCCCTTTCGCCCGCACTGGCATTGGCGCCCTTCGAAGGCGAGCAGGGTGTGGCCCCACTCGCCCGCGGTGTTCGACGCGCCGCGCATGACCGTGCCGTCCTGCACGATCCCCGCACCCACGCCGATACCGAGGTTGACGGTGACCAGGTTCGCGTATCGTCGGCCGGCCCCGACCCAGAGTTCACCCGTCGCGATCGCCTTGAGCGGGTTGTCGACCACCACCGGCAGCCCGAGACGGTCGCGCAGGCGGTCGAGGTGCAGCCAGATCGCGTTCGGGACCGCCGCGGCGGCCTTCACGGGGCGCTGCATCCCACCGGGCAACAGGAGGCCCACGCCCAGAACATCGACACAGTTCGCCTTCGCACGTTCCAGGGCGGCGTCGAGGGTGCTCACGATCCGGTCGATGATCTCGTCGGCGTCGTCCAGGCGCACGTCCGCTTGCACTTCGATCCTGGCAAGCTCGCCCAGCGCGGCGTCGAACACGATCGCCTCGAAGTAGGCCTCCTCCACGTCCGCGTAGACGCCGACGATGCGGCCGCGATCGGGGTCCATCCGCAGGCCGGTCGTCGGACGTCCGATGTTTCCGCTGATCAGGCCCGTCTCCACGACGATGCCGCCCTTGAGGAGGTCGCCCACGATCGTCGAGACCGTCCCGGGGCTCAGCCCGGTCTCGTCGGCCAGCTCGTTGCGGGTCGACTCCCCCGCCGCGAGCAGCGCGCGCATGACGACCAGCCGCGACTCGCTGCGGATGTCGCGGGACGTTCGCCGAGCGACGGCCATGGACACTCCAAAAAGATCACCGGTGGCTCCGGGCATCAGCGCCCGCGCGAGCGGTCCGCATCGTCCCCGAAACCGATAATGATGCCACGCGAGCCGCGAAGACCGAGAAGGCCGGGAAGGTCATACGCGTCGATACCGACCCGAGGAAGCACGACTGCCATCACCGAAGTGTGGTCCAGCGGCCGAGGCGACGAAGAGGCTTCTTCGGTTCGCAGGCACTGCCTAGGATTGCTCCGCTTGCGATACGAAGCTGTTGAAGATATCCCTCACCTGGTCGAAGAACTTGAACCCGGTTGACGTATATGCGCCGGTGGATTCACTGGTGCACGCCTCCACCGTGCCGTTCGGGGCCGGAAGATCGGTGGTGGAGATATTCCAGATGGCAACGCCGAATACGGCACAGACAATGACGAGGCGGGCCCACTGAGGGAGCTTGCGTCGACTGATCGGTAGCACTATGACAAAAGCCGTAGCGATCAGGAGGATTCCTGACACGACCTTGCCGCCGCCGAGCAGCACGATGCCGCACAATCCGGCAAGGACGATAACCGTCCACATTGCTGCCTTCTTGAAGGTGTCCATGAGGGGATTTCTCCTTGTTGTCGATCAGACCGTTCGGCGGCCTCGTTCGGGCCGGCGGGGGAGGTCGTGCAGCGAGCGGCGTACGGGGCCAAGGCGGAGCGCGGTTCGGGGCGGAAGTCGATCTTCACTTTCTCTATTTCACTAGGATGTTAGCACTATAGCGTTTTGAGCGTGACGCCGTCAATCGCGGGTGGCGTTCGGGGCTGTACGCGGCCCCTGAGGTTGGCATTTCAGGCGGTGCGGTTCCTGCGGCGCAGCCACCGCAGGATCTGCAGCAGCGTGCCGAGCGCGGGCAGGCCCAGGAACGCCCAGGCGAACAGCTCGTCCTTCGTCACCCAGTCGATACCCGGGTAGTAGGAGGTCTCGGAGGAGAGCATGTGCAGTCCGATCCCGATGACCACGCAGGCGAATGCGGCCGACCCGTACGCGATCCTCCTGCCCGGGAGCGGGATCGCGGCGGCGATCAACACCGCCGCGGCGCCGAGGTAGATGAGCATGAATTCGAGCGGCGCGGGGCCGTCGTTGGCGATCATGTAGGCCAGCACGGTGATGTAGAGCGCGATGGCCCCGCTCAGCAGTGCGCCGCCTTCGGCGAGGTACGTGTCGAGGCGCGGACGCGGCATCCGCCACGCGGTCCACAGCAGCCACGGCGCGGGCAGCACCAGCAGCGCGATGAGCACTACTGTCGTCCCTTGGCCCAGGAAGAGCCAGCCGAGGAAGGCCAGGAACCAGGCGATTGGCGCCACGATCCAGGTCACGATGGACTTTGTGGTCCAGGTGCGGTCGATGGTGTTCGATGCGGTGTTCATGGGACCAGTCTCGCAACCGTGCGCAAGAGGACGGTTACCGAATTCGTGCCATCGCTGTAGGGTTCCTACAACGAATGCGTCACTGGCGTCCGCTATACCCCGTTATTTTCTAGGTTCTCGCCAAACGGTTCACCGGTTCCCGCGCCGAATCTGACTCCAATGTGCCCTACGCACTTGAAAGTGCCTTTTGCACGCCTCATTTCACGCACCTACGATGGTGTTACGAACCAATAGTGAGGTGGCGAAATGGCAGGAATTCAGGCCGAAGAATCGGTTCCGGTGCGTGCCTTCTGCCGGCCGACCCCGGTCTGCTCGTGGCGAAGACGGCTGGCGGCGACATCCTCGTGATGCGTCGCCGCCCATTCCACGAGCGCTTTCACGGCGTCCAGTAGGGAATGTCCCAGCGGGGTGAGCTCGTACTCCACCCGAGGGGGAATCTCGGCGTAGGCGGTGCGCAGGAGCAGGCCGTCGCTTTCGAGGGCCTTCAGGGTCACGGTGAGCATCCGCTGCGAGATACCCGGGATGCTCGCCTGCAGGTCGGAATAGCGCAGCGACCCGCCCGCGAGCGTGCTGACGACCAGCACCGTCCACTTGTCACCGATCCGGTCCAGGACCTCCCGGATGAACCCGCTCTCCTCCGGCCACGCCTGGCACGGCCCGCTGATCGTTCGCACTGCCATTGCAACACCCTCCCTGACCGAACCTTACCGCACCAGCGGTATGTAACGCACTTTCGAGTACCGGCCGCGGCCGCACCACGAAGGCGCCACCACCACCTTTGAAAGGAACCAGTCATGTCATATCTGCTGCACATCGACTCCTCGTCACTCAACGAGGCCTCGGTTTCGCGCCAGGTCGCCCAGTCCTTCCGCCAGGCGTGGACCGGCCGGGTCGTCCACCGCGATCTGGCCGCGACCCCCGTGCCGCACCTGGACGCCGCGGGCATCGCCGCGCGCTCCGTCGAACCCGCCCGGCACACCCCTGACCAGGCCGAAGCGGCCAAGGTTCAGGACGAGCTCATCGAGGAGTTCCTCGGCGCCGACGCCTACCTGTTCACCGTGCCGATGTACAACCTGACGATGCCCTCGGTGTTCAAGGCGTGGCTCGACCAGGTCGTCGTCAACGGCCGCACCTTCGACCACACCGGCCCGTCACCGGCCGCGGGGCGCCCGGCGGTGCTGATCTCGGCCCGCGGCGGCGGGTACGGACCCGGCGCCCCCAGGGAGGGCTATGACTACGTGGTGCCAGTGCTGGAGGCGATCCTCGGCCATGAGGACCTGCTCGGCTTGGACGTGACCACGGTCGTCCCCGAACTGACCATGGTCCCGCACGCCCCGGCGCTCGCGTCGCTGCTGCCGAAGCACGAAGCGTCGATGGCGCTCGCTCACGACCGCGCACGGGAGCTCGCCGCAGCCATCGCCGCACCGTGACCGACTCGACCGGGCCCGGGCTGCCTCCGCTCGGGCCCGGTCGTGTCGATTACGCGCCGTGGAGAGTCGGGCGGTAGATGAGTTCCTGGGTGCGGCCGTCGAGGGTGCGGGACTCGAGGAGCTCGAGGTCGAAGTCGGCCGGGACGCGCAGGACCGGGTCGGTGCCGGTGCGGCCGGTGATGACCGGGAAGACCGTGATCTGGATGCGGTCGACCAGTCCCGCCGCGAGCAGGGCCCGGTTGAGCGAGAGGCAGCCGTGCGAGCGCAGCGGCACCGGCGACTCCTCCTTGAGCCGCGCGACGACCTCGACGGCGTCGCCGGACACGATCGTGGCGTCGGGCCAGCCGAGCGTGTCCTCGAGTGTTGACGAGATGACGGTGGCCGGGAGTTCGCGGTAGCGCCGGCCCCAGGCGTCGCCGATGTCCGGCCCGCCCTCGGCGAACATGCGGGCGGTGTTGCGGAACGTGTTGGCGCCCAAGACCAAACGCTGGTCCTCGTCGTACTCCTCCAGTCGCCGCTGGAGCAGCTCGGGCCCCTGCTTGCCCCAGTACCCGGTCCAGTCGCCGCCGGCGGAGCCGAAGCCGTCGAGGCTGGAGAAGACGTCGAAGGTGTAGATCGCGGTCATGATGCCCTCCTAGGCGATTGCGTGCTGCCATAGAGACTGCTTCAAGGCCCGGGATTCATCGGTCGGACCGGCGAGGCCGGTCCCGGCGCGGAGGCGGCGGGCGCTCGTCGACGCTCGTTGCGTCTCCTCATCCACGCCGACGAACAGCTGGGCGGCCCGACGGGTGGGTCCGATGCCGTCAGCGCAGTAGTGCCGGTTCGAGTCGGATGGTTTCGGTGGGCCCGTCCTGGTCGCGGCTGTGTCCGCCGATGCGGACCTGGTACTCGCCGCCGGCGATGTTGAAAGCGCCGGCCGCCTCGTCCCAGCGGGCGAGCAGGCGGGGTTCGAGTCGCATCCGGATCGAGCAGCGCTCACCGGGTTCGAGGTGCACGCGTTCGAATGCGGCGAGGCGCGGTGCGAAGTCGGCCGGGTCGCTTCGGTCGCACGTGCCGCGGCTGACGTAGACCTGCGGCACGGCGGCGCCCGCGCGAGGGCCGGTGTTGATGACCGTGAGATCCACGCCGACCTCGCTTCCCTGCGTGGTGACGGTCAGACCGCTGAAGGCGAACGTCGTGTACGACAGGCCCCACCCGAACGGGAACGCGGGCGAGTGGTGTTCGCGGTCGAACCAGCGGTAGCCGACGTCACTGCCTTCGATGTCGTAGGCGACCTCGAATATCTCGCCGAGGCGCTCCATGTTCGGGTTCGAGGTCGTCGTGGCCGGGTCCTGCTGCTGGGGCCGCGGGAGCTGCTCGATCGACTCGGGGAAGGTCACCGGCAGGTGCCCGGACGGGTTCACGCGTCCGAACAGGACGCCCGCGATGGCCTCGCCGCCGCGTCCGCCCGGGTAGAACGCGGCGATGACCGCCGGAACCTTCGCCGCCCACGCAGTACCGACCGCGCCTCCGGATTGGATGACGACGACGGTGCGGGGGTTGGCTTCGGCCACCGCTTCGATCAGCGCCTCCTGCCCGTCGGGCAGCCCGAGCCCCTGCGCGTCCAGTCCCTCGGCACGCCATTCCTCCGCGAGGATGACGACCAGGTCAGCCCCTTGTGCGGCGGCGGCGGCAGCCTGGATGTCAAGGCCGTCATGGAAGTCGATGCGGGCGGCGCCCGCTTCGGATCGGATCGCGTGCAGCGGCGAGGACGGGTGGAAGACCCGGTCGGCCCAGACCCGGTCGATCCCGGACTCCTCGACGACGCTGCCGAGCGGGGTCACGGTGGAGGAACCGCCGCCGGAGAGCACCCCAACGTCCGCGTGCCGTCCGATCACCAGGATGCGTTCCAGGCCTTGCGGTGCGGGCAGCAGGTCGCCGGTGTTCTTGAGCAGGACGAGTCCGCGTTCGGCGGCGCGCTGCGCGATGCGATCGTCGGCGGAGTAGTCGACCGTGCCGCCTGGCACGGGCGGGTGGTCGATCACGCCGAGGTCGAACAGTGTCCGCAGCTGGCGGTGCACCATGTCGTCGATGCGCGCCTGCGGCACACGGCCTTCCCGGACCGCCTCTCGCAGTGGGGCGCCGAAGTAGGGCTCGGGGTCGAAGTTCGCTCCCGACTGGACGTCCGTCCCGGCCAGGGCCGCTTTCCCAGTGCTGTGCGTGGCGCCCCAGTCGGCCATGACCCAGCCGTCGAAACCCCACTCGCCCTTGAGGATGCCGGTGATCAGGTGGGCGTTCTCGGACGCGTAGTGGCCGTTGACGAGGTTGTACCCGGGCATGACCGCGCCGGGACTGCCGTCCTCGATGGCGATCTGGAAGGCGAGGAGATCCGATTCGCGGTGGGCCGCTTCCTCGATGCGGGAGTCGGCCATGACCCGGCCGGTCTCCTGGCCGTTCAGCGTGAAGTGCTTGACGGTGGAGACGACGCCCTGGTCTTGGATAGCGGCGACCGAGGCGCCCGCCAGGCGGCCGGTGAGCAGCGGGTCCTCGCTTATGTACTCGAAGTTGCGCCCACCGGTGGCTTCACGCACGAGGTTTGCGCCACCGGCGAGCTGCACGGCGAACCCCTTGGCCCGGGCCTGACGGCCGACGAGCGCGCCCGTCTCCCGTGCCGTCTCGACATCGAAGGTCGCCCCCAGCAGCAGGGACGAGGGCAGCGCGGTCGCGTCCTCGCCCGGCCGGACACCGCCGGGATTGGTCACGCCGAGGCTGGCGTCGGACTGCTGGATGCCCGGAATGCCCAGGCGAGGGATCGCCGGGTAGTACGCCGCCGACCCGAGCGCCCCGTCGGGGATCGGAGGGAAACCCGGGATCGGCAAGGCGATCGGTGCGGCAAGCCAGGAGAACTTCTCGTCCTCGGTCATCGCTTCGACCACGAGCCGCGCGCGTTCGTGCGGGTCGAGCCGCTCGTTCTGCCAAGGGTGTGCTGGTTCGTCGTGCATCGGTTCCTCCAGAAGGTGTCGGCCGGTCGGTGCCGCGGGTCAGCCCTGGCGGGCGGGGAAGGCGTGGCGCCGTGCACCGATCACGATGGCGAGCGCGACGAGCAGCAGTGCGACGGTGCCCCATGCCAGTGCCAGGGCGCCGAACCCGCCGAGCAGCAGTCCGCCCAGAATCCCGCCGCCGGCGATCCCCAGGTTCCAGCCTGTCACCGCGACCGACTGGACCGTGTCCACGGCGTCGCCGGCCGCGTTGGAGACGCCCGTCTGCATCAGGCTGGCCGCGCCGCCGAACGCGAGCCCCCACAGGGCGACGCTGACGAACACCGCCGCAGGCACCTCGGCGAACACGCCGAGCGCGAGCACTGCCAGTGCGAACAGTGCGGTGCTGGCGATCATGAGCAGCCGCAGGTGCCGGTCGATGAAGACGCCCGTGATCCAGATGCTCGCCAGCGAGGCGACACCGAAGACCAGCAGCACCGCGCTGACGTTGCCGCCCAGGCCCACCGGGGTGAGGAACGAGGCGATGTAGGTGTAGAGCACGTTGTGCGCCATGACGTAGAACAGGATGACCGCGACGCCGGGGAGGACCCCGGGAATGGTGAAGACCCGCCCCAGTGGCGTGCCTTCGCCCTTGGCCTGGCCCGGGAAGTCCGGGACGGCCGCCAGAACCCAGACGATCACTCCCGCGGCGAGCAGGGCCATGACGCCGAACGTGCCGCGCCAGCCGATCAGGGCGGCGAGCATCGTCCCCGCGGGCGTGCCGATCGCAAGCGCGACCGGCGTGCCCGCCAGGGCGATGGTCACGGCCTTGCCGAACTGGTGCGGCTCGACCAGGCGCCGGGCGTATCCGGCGGTGAGCGCCCACAGCGCCCCGGCGAACACGCCCGCGACGAACCGCGCGGCGAGCGTCAACACGAAGATCCCGGAGGCGCCGGTGACGATGCTGGTCACGACGTACCCGACGAGGGCGAGGAGCAGGAGGCGCCTGCGCGGCCACCGCATCGTCGCACTGACCAGCGGAATCGCGCCCGCTATGGAACCGATCGCGAACACGGTGACCGTCTGGCCCGCGGCCGCCTCCGAGACGCCGAGGCTGGTGCTCATCGCCGGCAGGATTCCCGCCGGCATCGTTTCGAGCATGATCGTGACGAAGCCGCCTGCCGCGAGGGCGAGCAAGCCGCCGAGGGGGAGGCGACCGGAGCGGACGGGCCGCTCGGATGCTTGTTGCACTTGGGTCATGACCCAAGCTTGCGGGATTGACATTAATGTCAATGTCAATGCTGAGGGCGATAGGATCGACGTGAGGAGGACGACATGCGCATTGGCGAGCTCGCCGAGCTGACGGACACCCCTGCGCGGTCGCTGCGCTACTACGAGGCGCAGGGCCTGGTCAAACCGCGGCGGCTGGCCAACGGCTACCGCGAATACGACGACTACCTCATCGACCGGGTGATCCAGATTCGCGGACTCATCGACAGCGGCATCCCCACGCGCATCATCAAGCAGATGCTGCCGTGCCTGGGAAAACCGCGCGAGATCGTCGTCGACGACGCCGAACCGGAACTACTGGAACTCCTCGCACGCGAACGCGACCAGATGACACGCCGCATCGAATGCCTCGCCCGCAACCGCGACGCCATCGACGGCTACATCGACGCCGTCAGCGAAGCGACCGCGATGACGGCGCGCGGCCGTCAGTCGGGTAGGGCTCCGGAGACGGTGTCGGGTCCCGCATCGCCTCCGTAGGTGGCGATCTTGTACTCGGTGGCAGTCAGCGAGAGCGTCAGCTCGCGGATCTTGCGGCGGATCGTGTCGCGGTGCTCGATGAGCATGTCGAGCCGTTCGGGGACGGTCTCGGCGCCCGAATCGACGAGCGCGATGTAGTGCTGGAGGTCGCGCATCGGCATGCCGGACAGGCGCATGCGGGTGAGGAACACCAGCCGCCGCACCGCGCCGGGCCCGTAGACGCGGTGGCCGCTGCGGTCGCGCTCGATCTCGACCAGTCCGGCCCGTTCGTAGTAGCGCAGTGTGTGCGCCGAGAGGTCGAGGAGGTCGGCGACCTCGGCGATGCTCATCGCCTCGTGCGAGTCGGCGGGGTCGGTCAGGCGCAGGATCGCCTCCACCGACGGCGCGTCGTCGCCGATCTCCTCGAGCGCTCGTGCCATGAGCTCATCGGTCGCCATGTCAACCAGCCTAAACCGGCCTGACCGAGGCGGCCACACCTTCGAAGTCGGCGCTGCGGGCGAGTTCGGCCAGGCGCTCGACGCCGTCGAGGTCACGCTGGTAGGTCGCGTACAGGCGCCCGACCGCCTCGGCGCCGAGCGGGAGGCGCAGCGGGACGTCGTCGCCGCCGGCGATGTCGACGATGATCCGGGCGGCCCTGTCGGGATCGCCTTCCTGGCGCCCGTCGGCGCCCGCCATGTCGGCGCGGATCGCCGCGAGCGAGTCGCCGTAGGTGTCGGCGGTGTCGGTGAACTCCAGGGCGGAGTGGAATCCGGTGCGGAAGCGGCTGGGCTCCACGAGCATCACGCGGACGCCGAACGGTGCGACTTCGCCGGCAAGGGACTCCGACCAGCCTTCGAGGGCGAACTTCGAGGCGGAGTAGGCCGCGACGCCGGGGAAGGACATGCGCCCGCCCTGGCTGCTCATCTGCACGATCGTCCCCGAACCCTGGGCGCGCATGGCGGGCAGGGCGGCGCGGACGAGGGCGGCGGGGCCGAACAGGTGCAGGTCCATCAGCTCGCGCAGCTGCGCGTCGCTGACCTCCTCGACCGCGCCGACGACGGCGCGCCCGGCGTTGTTGACCAGGACGTCGATGCTGCCGAAGCGGTCGAGCGCGGTCTGGACGAGACCGGGCGCGGCGTCGATGTCGGTGACGTCGTAGGGGACGGCGGCGAAGCGGTCGGGGTGGGCGGCGGCGAGGTCGGCGAGGGCTTCGGGGCGGCGCACGGCCGCGACCACGTTGTGGCCGGAGGCGAGCGCGGCGGCGGCGAGCGAGCGGCCGAGGCCGCGTGCGGCGCCGGTGATGATCCAGGTCTGTGTCGTCATGGGTCAGAACCTATGGCTTCGAGCGCGCTCGAACGCAAACCCGAGTGACCACCGACACGAACCCATGCGGCCCTTGGGGCACCTGATCGCAGTCCTCTCCAAGGAGACCGGTGAATACTATATGATATCGATATCATGACTGGTTCAAGGAGTTCCTCTATGCCCCTCGCCAACACCCCGCCCATGGGCTGGAACTCATGGGATGTGTTCGGAAGCTCGGTGACCGAGGCCGAGACCCGCGCGAATGCCGAGTTCATCGCCGAGCGCATGGCCGCGCACGGCTGGGAGTACGTGGTCGTCGACATCCAGTGGTACGAGCCGGCGGCCCGCGCCGGCGGTTACAACTCCGGGGCGACGCTGGTCCTGGACGAGTACGGGCTGCCGCAGCCGGCACCGAACCGCTTCCCCTCGGCGGCGGACGGCGCCGGGTTCAAACCGCTGGCCGACCACGTGCACTCCCTCGGTCTGAAGTTCGGCCTCCACATTCTGCGCGGCGTCCCGCGCCAGGCCGTCGCGGCCGACACGCCGATCAAGGGCACCGAGTACACGGCGGCGCAGATCGCCGACAGGGACCGGCCCTGCGCCTGGAACGACGACAACTGGGGCATCGACCACTCCCACCCCGGCGGCCAGGCCTACTACGACTCGCTCGTGGCCCAGTTCGCCGCCTGGGGCGTGGACTTCATCAAGGCCGACGACATGATCGGCCCCTACTGGGAGGACGAGATCGCGGCGTTCCGGCGCGCGATCGACCGCTCCGGCCGCGACATCGTCTTCAGCCTCTCGCCGGGCGTGGGGCTCTCGATCGACCACGCCGATCATCTGAAGGCGCACTCGCACCTGTGGCGGATCTCGGGCGACCTGTGGGACCGCTGGCGCGACGTCGACGCCCAGTTCGACCTCCTCCGCGACTGGGCTCAGCACGCCGGGCCGGGCCACTGGCCCGACGCGGACATGCTTCCCTTGGGCCGCATGGGCCTCCGGGCGGAAGTCGGCGAGCCCCGCGACAGCCTCCTGTCGACCGAGGAGCAGCGGACGATGCTGACCCTGTGGTGCATCGCCCGCTCCCCGCTCATGGTCGGCGCCGACCTGCCGTCCTCCAGCCCCGAGACGATCGACCTGCTCACCAACCCCGAAGTCCTGGCCGCGCTCAACCACCCGGTCGGCGCCCGCGAGGTCTGGCGCGAGGGCGATCACCTGGCGTGGGTCTCCGAAGACGGTGCTTTCGCGGCCGTCTTCAACCGCGGCGAGGAGGCCGCCGAGCTGCGGCTCCCGTGGTCGGTGCTGGGTGCGACCCGGCCCGCGCACGTCCGCGACTGCTGGAGCCGAACGGACCTCGTGCCCGGCGACGATCTGCCGGTGAAACTACAACCGCACGCATCAGCGCTCTTCCGCCTGCGCTAGGCCGACAGGCAATGCGAATGGCGGGCGCTCGAGGATTCGAGCGCCCGCCTTTCTCGGTCCGGTCCGCTCGTCATCAGGGCGTCGACTCGCGCTGGGCCGCTTCAGGGGAGGGCGATCGCGACGACCTCGTGTCCCGCAGCGGCGATGCGGACGGATTCGGGCCGGTCGGCCACCACGACCAGCCGCTTCCCGCTGATCCAGGTGCGGTGCCAGTTCCCGGCCTCGGCGGTCGCGGTCGCTGCGGCGGGGGCGCGGTCAGATGCCCGATCCGCCGCCGGAGGTGTTGGTCCACCAGGCGTGGTACTCGTTGAGCGAGTACCGCTTCTGCTGGCCGCTGGTCGAGGTGATCTCGAGGCCGAACTGCATCGTCTGGAAATCGGTGTTGACCAGGAGGCCTTGCGACGCGGCCCATTGCCAGGTCGCGAGGACGTCCACGTAGCCGTCATCGCTCTGCTGGGCGGGGATGAACTGCAGGACGTTCCAGCCCGGGGCGGCCTGCCAGACCGACGCGTAGAGGATGCCGCCGACCGTCACGTTGCTCGCGATCTGCGTGCCCCAACCGCCTGCCGGCGCCCCATCTGTCTCCCAGCTGGTGAAGATCATGATCTCGTCCTGGTTGCCGGTGGACCAGAGGTCCGCCGTCCAGTTCCACCAGTCGGCGCTGTCGGCTGGGGCTGAGGACGTGTTGTACGTGAACCCCGCGTTCGCCATCTGCGACAGCGGGGTGTTGGGGCTGACCGAGGTGTTCGGGTAGGACTTGATGCCGCCGCCGGTGTGCGTCGCGTCGACGTACCACGAGTTGACGCTGTTGACGTGAAGGCACTGGTTGCCGGCGTTGTCGCCCCAGATGTTGTTGTAGATCGTCCAGTCGGCCTGGTGGTACTCCCCCCACCGGTCGCACGAGGAGAAGACCTGGGCCTGGGCCGGAGAGCCGAAGCCCAGGAGCCCGGCGACCACGAGGGCGACCAGGGCCAGTCGGGTGAGAACGGCCGACCTGTTGCTGACGGAATTCATCATATCTTTCCTTCCTGCGAGCTGTCGATCGGCTGACCGTCAGCGCGCGTTTCGGATCGAACGCGCCAGGAGGGACGCCTGAGCACGTGATACAGCAGTTTGCTATACCTCAGGCATATTTGTCAATGTTTGATTGTCTAAACAAACAAATAAAGAGCTGATGAATGAGCCTCCGTGCCGGTTCACCGCGACCGTCGGACGCGGACCGGAGTGTCCAGGACCGGGTTCACCAGGGTCCGGACCGGACCGGTCAACTCGACCTGGGCTCGCAGCGGGAGGTTCGTGCTCGAGTGCCCGACCGCGAGTTCCACGGTGCCGGGCTCGACGATGCGGCGGCCGTTGATGCCGGTGAAGGCGGTGCGGTCGGCGTGGACCTCGAACTCGACGCGGGCGCTCTCACCCGGGTCGAGGGCGATGCGGGCGAAACCGATGAGGCTGCGGACGGGCCGGGTCACCTGGGAGACCGGGTCGTGGAGGTACAGCTGGACGACGTCTTCACCCGATCGCGATCCGGTGTTGGCGACCCGTGCGGTGACGGTGAGGGCGCCATCAGTCCGGATCTCGTTCGCGGAGACGGTGATGTCGTCGTAGGTGAAGTCCGTGTAGGAGAGTCCGTGGCCGAAGGGGAACAGCGGCCGGGGGTCGAGGTTCGAGATCCCGTCGCTGGCCTGGCCGAGCGGAGGCGCCAGGTACGTGTACGGCTGGCCCCCAGGGGAAACCGGTATGCCGACGGGCAGGTGCCCGGAGGGGTTGACCGCGCCGGTGAGGATCTCGGCGATCGCGGTGCCGCCTTCCTCGCCGGGGAGGAACGCCTGGACGATGGCGGCGCACCGGTCGGCGTACGCACCGAGGGCGTACGGGCGGCCGGAGACGACGACGAGGACGACCGGTGTCCCCGCGTCGAGGACCGCCTCGACGAGTTCGCTCTGGATGCCGGGCAGGCGGAGGTCCTCGGCGTCGCAGCCCTCCCCGGAAGAGCCCCTGCCGAAGAGGGCGGCGATGTCGCCGACCGCGAGGACGACCAGGTCGGCTCCGGCCGCGGCCCGTACTGCGGCGTCGATGCCCGTCCGGTCCGCGTCCAGCAGCGGGACGCCGAGTTCGTGCCGGATCTCCGTCTCCAGCAACGTGCCCCGCAGGGCTTCCAGCAGTGACGGCACTTCGATGCCGAGGTCGTCGAGGGTGTGGTGGATCAGGACGTGGTTGGGGAATGAGTAGCAGCCGAGGAACGAGCGGGGCTGGTGCGCCGTCGGCCCGATGACGGCGAGACGCCGCGTCGGGCCGAGCGGAAGCGTGCCGTCATTGCTCAGCAGCACCGCCGCTTTGCGGGCCACTTCTCTTGCGAGCGAGCGATTCTCGGGGGTGTCGAGATCGACGGGGTCGGCGGCCGGTTCGGGGACGGGGGTCCAGTCGGGGTCGAGGAGGCCGAGTTCGGCTTTCTGGGTGAGGACGCGCTGGGCCGCTCGGTCCACAAGGGATTCGTCGAGTTCGCCCGATGCGATCAGGTCGCCGAGCCGGGTGTAGGCGTCGCCGTCGGGGAGTTCGACGTCGATGCCCGCGTTCAGGGCCATCGCTCCAGATGCCGCCCGTCCGGGGCTGGTGCGGTGCATGAGGTCGAGGAAGGCCACGGCCCAGTAATCCGAGACGACGGTGCCGGTGAAGCCCCACCGCTCGCGGAGGGTGGTCGTGAGCAGGTCGACCGAGGCGGCGGCGGGCAGGCCGTCGATGTCGGAGTAGGAGTTCATCACCGAGCGGGCGCCCCCGAGGCGCACCGCCATTTCGAACGGGGTGAGGATGACGTCGTTGAACTCCCTGGGGCCCATCGAGACCGGTGCGTGGTTGCGCCCGGCGCGGGAGGCCGGGTACCCGGCGAAGTGCTTGAGGGTGGCGACGATCCCCTCGGATTGCAACCCTTGGACGTAGGCGGAGCCGAGCGCGCCGACCAGGTAGGGGTCCTCACCGATGGCCTCTTCGACTCGGCCCCAACGGTAGTCGCGCACCACGTCGAGGAGCGGCGAGAGTCCCTGGTGGACGCCGACGCGGCGCATGCCGGTGCCGATCGCGGCCGCCATGCGCCGGACGAGGTCGGGGTCGAAGGTCGCCCCCCAGGCGATGGCGGCCGGATAGACCGTGGCGCCGTAAGTGGTGAAGCCGGTGAGGCACTCTTCGTGGACGATCGCGGGCACCCCGAATCGGGAGGCCGCCGTGACGGTCTTCTGGGCGCGGCGCACCGCCGCCATGCCCTCCTCCGGGGTGACCGGTGCGGTGCCGAAGACGCGGGTGAGCTGCCCCAGCCCGTGCGCCGCCGCCTCGTTGAAGGGCCGCCTGGCCTGCTCGAAGGCGGCCTGGAGGGGCCCGACGTCGCCGCCGTCGGCTTCCTCCTTGAGCGGCCGGTCCCAGAAGCTGCCGAGCTGGGCGAGCTTCTCGTCGAGGGTCATGGCCGCGACCAGTGCGCGGGCCCGGTCCTCGGCGGTGCGGGCGCGGTCGTGCCAGGGCAGTGCGTCGGTCACGGTTCTCCTTGTGTCGGTATGACTGTGCTTTACGGGGCGGAGGGCTACTTGCCCCCGACGCCCATGAGGCCGCGGATGAGCGCGCGGCGGGCGAAGAGGTAGATCAGGAGCATCGGCAGGATGGTCAGGAGGATCGCCGACATCAGGCCCGGGACGTTCAGCGAGTACTGCTGCTGGAAGACGCCGAGTCCCAGAGTGGCGACGCGGACGTCCTCGGAGCGGGTGAGCACCAGGGGCAGCAGGTAGTTGTTCCAGGCGTTGAGGGCGGTGAACACGACCACGGTCGCCATCCCGCCGCGGGAGAGCGGCAGCACGAGCCGGAAGAAGGTGCGGACCGGTCCGGAGCCGTCCATGGCCATCGCCTCGTAGAGCTCGCCGCGGATCTCGCGCATGGCTCCGGTGAGGATGAGCGTGCTCATCGGGATGGCGAACGCGGCGGTCGGCAGCGCGATGCCGATGAGCGTGTCGTAGAGGCCGATGTACTGGATCAGGTACATCACCGGGATGACGACGACCTGCGCGGGGATCGCGAGGCCGAAGAGCATGACCTTGAAGACCTGGCGGACGGTGCGGCTGTCGCTGCGGACGATCGCGAACGCCAAGGGCGGCACGAGTACCAGCACGATGGCCACGGTCAGGGCCGCGACGATCACCGAGTTGGCCATGAACCTCCCGAAGCCCTGCTCGAAGGCGTAAGCGAAGTTGTCGAGGGTGAACTCGGTCGGCAGGCCCAGTGGGCCCTTGTCCGCGTAGGTCTCGCGGCTTTCGAAGGCCGCGCGGAGCATGACGTAGACGGGGATGAGGATGATGAGGAGCCACGCTCCGGCGAGGACGCCGGCGGGCCAGTTCGGGCGGGTGCGCATCAGATGCCCTCCTGCGTCCCTTCCATCTTGTCGTAGCCGGAGGCCCGCACCATCGCCCAGGACACGAGCCCGGCGATGACGACGAGCACGACCGCGATCGCGCTGCCGTAGCCGAAGTCGAGGGCGGCGATGCCCCTGTCGTACATGAAGTACGGCAGGTTCGACGTCGCGCCGCTCGGGCCCCCGTGGGTGAGGATGAGGATGAGGTCGAAGGTGGTGAAGGTGCCGACGACCATGAGGATCGTCGAGGTGACCATCGTGTGCTTCAGCAGCGGCAGCGTGATGTGGAAGAACTGGCTCACGCGGCCGGCGCCGTCGAGTTCCGCCGCCTGGTAGAGCGTCTCGGGGATCGCGCGGGCGCCGCCCTGGTACAGCAGGGTGTGCAGCGGCGAGGCGCCCCAGAGGTAGATGAAGGCGACGAGGCCGAGTGCCGCGGCAGGTTCGCCGAGAAGGTCGCTGAAGAACGTGTCGGGGCCGATCAAGGGTGCGAGCGCGGCGGGCAGGCCGAAGTTCGGGTCGACGAGGGACGCCCAGAGGACGGCGACCGCGGCGGTCGACATCAGCAGCGGGATGAAGTAGAGCGCGGTGACGGCCGCCCGCATCCGCTGCGGCCCGGCCGCCCAGACCCCGATCAGAAGCGAGACCGGGACCTGGGTGGCGACCGCCAGGACGATGAGGACCACGGTGACGCCGACGGCCCGGTGGAGCGGCGCGTCGTCGAGCATCCGCGTCCAGTTGTCGAGGCCGACGAACTGCGGGGTGGTCAGGCGGATCCCGTTGTACTTCGTGAAGGAGAGCCCGACCGCCACGGCCAGTGGCAGGAGCGCGAAGAAGGCGAAGAAGGCGACGGCGGGGAGCGCCCACACGGCGCCGGGGCGGCTCACCGCCCGCCGCCCCCGCGCAGGCCCGATCCGGATGTCAGGCAACGGAGGTGGCTCCCTGCATCGCGGTGATCCACCCGTCGGCGTCGATGGTGCCGTTAAAGTAGTCGGCCATCGCGTTCTGCACGACCGTCAGGCTTTCTGCGGGGACGGCCTGGTCCCAGGAGAGCTGGAACGTGGGGGCCTGGTCGACCAGGCCGATGACGAAGGCGAGGTAGGCCTTGCGGGTCTCGGAGAGGTCGGCCTGCTGCTGGACGAGGTCGGCGGCGTCGGTCGTCGGCGGGAGGTTCCCGAGGGCGAGCTGGTCCTGGAGGAACGCCTCGCCGTAGAGCTCCTTGAGGAAGTCGCGCACGGTGTCGGGGTAGCGGGTGTCGGCGGCGACGTTGTAGTAGTTGCTCAGGTTTCCGGCGATCTCGCCCGCCTGGCCGCTGCCGCCGTCGACCGAGGGGAAGGGGATCCAGCCGAGGGTGGTCTCGGCGAACTGCTCGTCGCCTGCGGTGACGTCGGCGTAGTACCAGGTGCCCATGAGTTCGTAAGCGGACTTCCCGGTGCGCAGGAGCGCGGCCGAGCCGTCCGATCCGTAGGCGACCGAGCCGAAGTCGTCGCCGAAGGCGCCGGCGTCCACGAGTTCGGCGAGCAGCGCCAGGGCCTGGCGGCTCTCGTCTCCCGACCAGACGTCGCCGTCTCCGGCGAGCCCTGCGGCGACGCGTTCGTTGCCGAGCATCCGGGCGAAGGCGTACTGGAACCACATCTGCGTCGGCCACTTGTCGGTCCCGGCGAGGCCGATCGGGGTCACGCCCTCGTTTTGGAGGACCGCGGACTGGCCGAGCAGGTCGTCCCAGGTCTGGGCCGGTTCGAGCCCGGCGTCGGCGAGCACCTGCTTGTTGTAGAACAGGAACGTGGGTGCGACGCCGCGCATCGGGATGCCGTAGGTCGCGCCGTCGATGACCTCCTCGTCGAACACGGAGGGCAGGAAGGACTCCTGGAGCGCCGGGTCCTCGTCGATGAACTCGTCGAGGGCCAGCAGGCCCCCCGCGTCGACCAGCGGCTTGATGTTGGCCGCGCCCCAGCTCATGAACACGTCGGGGGCGGTCGGGGTGCCGACGGCGTTGCGCACCGAGGTGCTGTACTCGTTGCCGGTGGTCGAGCCGCGGTCGACGATCACCTTGACGTCAGAGGTCGCGTTGAACCGCTCGGCCGCGGCCTCCTCGGCCTCGGCCGCCGCGTCGCCGACCACCAGGATGTGGATCTCGCCCTCGGGTCGGTCCTCGTTCGGGCCTTCGGCGGCCGGGCCGCCGCAGGCCGCGGTGGCCGCCACGGTGGCGGCTCCGACGACCACCGTTCTGCGCGTCAGTCGCAAGTTTCGGTTCATCGTTGAACGCTCCTCATCGAGAGTCAGGGGTCGCGTCGGGTCGGGGGTCCGGCCGACGCGTCGATCTGCGAGCCACTGTAAGCACGACTCAGCCCCGAAAACAGATCTTGCGACCGCGAAAGGTTTTCGCAGCCTTGAAGCGGGCTAGCCAGGCGTCACGTGAGAAGCGGGCGCGAAAACATCACGATGGATTGTGTATGGTTTGCGGCAGGTTTTCGCGACGGATCGGGAGCAGGCGCATGGACGAGGAAACGACGGGGACGACCGGCCGACGGGCGGTCGCCAGGCCCGCGGCGGGCGCCAGCGCCGAGCGCACCACCCTGCAACACGTCGCGCGGGCCGCCGGGGTCTCGATCGGGACGGTCTCCAAAGTGGTCAACGGGCGCACCGGAGTCGGTGCGGACACCCGGGTCCGCGTCGAGGCGGTCATCACCGAACTCGGGTACGTGAGCCTGGGAGAGCGCCAGGGATCCGTCCACACCGCACAGGAGATGAGCGTCGAGCTGGTGGTGGACCCTCGGACGGTGTCGAACCCGTACTTGTCCCAGTTCCTCGGCGGCGCATTGGAGGCCGCGGCCGAACTCGGGGTGGCGCTCGTCCTGCGCAGCGTCGGCGCCGGGTCCATCGAGGACGCCGGGGCGTGGGCGCAGGGCCTCGCCCGTTCAGGCCGGGCCGGGGTCATCGAGGTGACGAGCGGGTACTCCTCGCCGCGCGAGAAGGCGCTCAAGCGGGCAGGTCTCCACATGGTGCTCGTCGACCCGATCGACGTGCCGCGCACTTCGACGCCGAGCATCGGGGCGACCAACTGGGCCGGGGCGTACGCCGCCACGCAGCACCTGCTCGAACTGGGGCACCGCGAGATCCGGTACATCGGCGGGCCGCCGGGCGCGCACTGCGACAACGTCCGTGCGCACGGCTGGGCGGCGGCGATGGGCGAGGCCGGCCTGGAGGCCGACGCCGCGGTGGTGCCGCGGCATTCTTACACGTTCGAGCACGGGCTGGCGGCGGCGACCGAGATGCTGACGGGAGAGCGGCCTCCGACGGCGATCTTCGCGGGCAGCGACACCACGGCGACCGGAGTATTGGAGGCCGCTCGGCGCCTGGGGCTCTCGGTCCCCGACGACTTGAGCATCGTCGGGTTCGACGACACGCCGCTGTCGCAGATGAGCGCGCCACCGCTGACGACAGTGCACCAGCCCATCGCGGACATCGGGCGGACGGCCGTCTCGACGATGGTGCGCCTGGCGCGCGGACAGCTGTTGTCCACCAACCGGGTCGAGCTGTCGACGCACCTGGTGGTGCGCGACTCCACGGCGACACCGGGGAAATAGCGCGAAAACCTTTCGCGAGCGCGATCCCGCGAAAGGTTTTCCGAATCAGTCTATCGACCTGCATCTATGCCATGATCCGAGGTCACGAGCGTGCGAGGACGCATGCTCATGTGATGAAAGGTTTCGCAATGATGCGACGTCTCAGAACCATCGCCAGCGCCATCGGCCTGGCCGCGGCACTCCTGCTCCCCCTCGGGATCGGCTCCCCCGCGCAGGCGTACCAGCCGGCGCCGACGGACGTGTACGTCGCTGAGGATCCGGCGAGCTGCAACAAGACCCCGTGCATCCTGTATCCCAAATCCGCCCAGCTGCCGAGCGGCACCGTCATCGCCACGTTCGAGGACTCCGAAGGGCCGATCGTCGGCCAGACCCTGCCGATCTTCACCAGCGACGACGAGGGCGCGACCTGGAGCAAACGCACCGAGCTGCCTGCGCCCGCCTACCTGTCGAGCGATGCGAAGTACGCGCCGTACACGAGCGCTTGGACCAACCCGTACTTCTACGTGCTCCCCCAGGCGGTCGGCTCGCTGCCCGCAGGGACGCTGCTGCTCTCGGCGGTCGTGTCCGGGGACGGCACCAGCTCCGACCGGTCGAACGTCGCCATCGCGCTGTACTCCAGTTCGGACGAAGGCCGGACGTGGACGGTCCGCGACATCATCGCCACCGGCAGGAACATGTCCGACGACCCGGTCTGGGAGCCCTTCCTCATGGCGTACCGGGGCCAGCTGGTCGCCTACTACTCCGACGAGAACGACTACCTCGGATTCAACGCCTCGACCGGCGTGGCGACCCTGGACCCCGCCAATGCGACCGCGACCGACTCGCGCGGCCAGGTCCTGGTGCACAAGACCTGGGCCGGTCCCGGCACCTCGTGGAGTTCTCCGGTGATCGACGCCGCGGGCACGACGGTGAGCATGGGCGGCGGCAAGACCGAGATCGGCGGCGGACGCCCCGGCATGACCACTGTCGTGCCGACCACCGACGGCAAGTGGCTGCTCACCTACGAATTCTGGGGCGGCGGCCAGAACGTGAAGTACAAGATCGCCGACGACCCGCTGCGCTTCTTCGCGGTGTCCGAACCGGGCACCGACATCTCGGGCCTGCCCGTCCCTTCGGGACAGAGGAGCCTCGCGACCGGCGGCAGCCCCGTGCTCACGAACCTGCCCGACGGACGGCTCGTCTACAACGCGGCCGGCAGCGCGAGCGTGTGGGTGAACGAGTCCGGCCGCAGCGACGGGACGTGGAAGGAGTATCAGACGGCGATGCCCAGCGGATACAGCCGCAACCTCACCTACCTCGAAGGAAGCGGCCGGCTGCTGATCCTCCAGGCGCCGTGGTCGGGCGCTTCGACCGGCCCGGTCAAGGCCGGGAACGTCGATCTCGGCCACGCCGCGGGCGACTACGCGGTGCTCGTCAACCGCGCCACCGGCCAAGTGCTCGCTCCCGAGAACGGGAAGACCCAGGACGCCAGTCTCACCGGCGACGTTCCCGACCTCGTCACTCAGGCCCTCGCCGCTGGAAGCGCCGCTCAGCGCTGGCGCCTGGAGTCCAAGGGCGCGAACGTCACGCTCCTGAACCAGGCCGGAGGACGCGCGGTCGCGATCTGGACCGGCACTGCGACCGCGGGCCAGCGCCTCGCGCAGTGGGTCGACGACGGCGCCACCGACAAGCAGTGGACCCTCGTGCCCACGAGCGACGGCTACTACAAGATCCGGTCGGTGCGCAATACGGGCCTGTACATGACCGGCACGGGCGCGGGCAGCGCCGTCGACCTCCAGGCCTCATCCGCCTCGACCGCGCAGGAGTGGCAGGTCGTGACCGATCCCGCCGCGGCGTCGCTCTTCTCCTTGCGAGGCGGCAACTCCGGCCGCTGCCTCGATGTGCCGAACGGGCAGACCGGCGTCCAGGTCCAGATCTGGGACTGCACCGGCAACGCCAACCAGCAGATCACGGCGACCGCCGCGGGCGAACTCCGCGTCTCGGGCAACTGCCTCGCCGCAGCGGGGAACGGCACGGTCCCAGGCACCCGGCTCATCCTCTGGGCCTGCAATGGGAGCACCAGCCAGCAGTGGTCGTTCCGCCTCGACGGCACGATCGTCAACCGCTCCAACGGACTCGCGATCGACGTCGCGAACTGGGCCACCGCCAACGGGTCACCGGTGCAGCTGTGGACGGGTCTCGGCAACGCTACGCAGCAGTGGAGCCGGGCGTAACACGCTGTAGGGGGTGCGGTCGCGAGTGCGGCCGCACCCCTGTCGGAGTCAGCTCCGGTCGACCCCCGCCTCGGCGAGATCGCGGGCGGCGGGTTTCCGCGCGCGGGCGGGGGGACGACGACGGCCCGCGGGGAGCAGGAGCACAGCGAGGAGTGCGACGGCCAGAATTCCGGCGCAGATCCAGAAGCTGATGGTGAACCCGGACTCCGTCGGCGCTTGCCGACTCGTGTTGGCGGAAAGGACGGCGGCGATCACTGCGGTGCCGATGCTGCCCCCGATGGTTCGGGCAAGGGTGTTGAGGCCGGTCGCCGCACTGGTCTGAGTGCGTGTGACATTCGCGAGGATCGCGTTGGTCATCGCGGCCGAGGCGAGTCCGAGCCCGACGCCCATCAGGGTGACCCCGACCAGCACCTGCCATGCCGCGTCGTGCGCGACGGCGAGCAGGACGAACGAGGCCGTCGCCAGAACCGTTCCCAGTGCCAGTGGGAGTTTGGCGCCGAGAGAGCGGTCCAGCACGCCCGACAGGGGCGCGAAGACGACCATCGCCACGGTCGACGGCAGGAGGAACAGGCCGGCTTCGCCCACGGACTTCCCGAGCCCGTAACCGGTGGCGGCGGGGAGCTGCAGCAGGAGCGGCACGAGCAGGAACGAGCCGAACGTGGCCACCCCGAACGCGATGCCGACGATGCTGGTGGTCCAGACGCCTCTGCCGGCGATCATGCGCATGTCGACCAATGGCGAGTCGACTCGCAGCTCGACCACGACCAGCGCGGTGAGTGCGACCGCCGCTCCCCCGAACAGTCCGAGGGTCAGGCCGTCGGTCCAGCCCCAGGTGCCGCCTTCACTGAGCGCCAACAGCAGGCAGACCAGTCCGGCGGACAGCAGAACCGCTCCGGGCACGTCGATCCGACCGCGGGCTCGGACCGGCGATTCGGGGATGCCGAACACGATGCCCGCACCGGCGAGGGCGATCATGATCAGCGGGAACCAGAACAGCCAGTGCCAGTTCAGAGCGTCCACGATCGGTCCGGCCAGGACCGCCCCGAGGCCGCCGCCCGCGCCGAGCAGCGCGGAGAGCAGGCCGACGGCGACACCGACCCGTTTGGGCGGCAGCTCGTCGCGGACGATGCCGAACGCCAGCGGCAGGACCGCGCCCCCTGCGCCTTGGAGCACCCGGCCCGCGATCAGGGTGGTGAGGTCCTCGGCCAGCGCGGCCACCAGGGAGCCTGAGGCGAGCACGCCGAGAACGATGAGCAGGACCTTGCGCTTGCCGAACATGTCGCCGAGTCGCCCGGCGATCGGGGTCGCGATCGCCGCTGCCAGCAGGTAGGCGGTCACGAGCCAGCTGATGTCCGCGGTCGAGGCGTCCAGTTCGGCGGCGATGACCGGAAGGGCCGGTGCGACGAGCGATTGCAACATCGCGAACACCATCCCGGCCAGGGCCAGGAGGCCGAGGACCAGCGTGGGGTTCGCGTGTCGGGTGCTCCCGGGGAGCCGGTGGCCCGACACGCTCATCGTCGTCACGAGACGGTCTCGCTGATCTCGGTCGGCTCGACTTCCGCAGGCTGCTTGCGGCGCCGCTTGATCGCCTCGGCGGCGATCGGGACGATCGAGACGGTGGCGATGGCGAAGAGGATGACCAGCAGCATGGTGTCGACGTTCGCGGCGACCCAGGGGATCTGGCCGAGGAGCCCGCCGAGCAGGGTCACGCCGGTGGCCCAGAGAACGCCGCCGATGGTGGAGTAGAAGAAGTACTTCCGCTTGTCCATTCGCGCGATGCCTGCCACCACGGTGATGAGCGTGCGGCCGAGCGGGATGAACCTGGCCAGGACGATCGCGATCGGGCCGTGCTTGTCGAAGAACCGCTGTGTCTTCGCTACCTGCCCGGGGTGGAGCAGTTTGGCGTTGGGGCGGTTGAACAGCGGCGGTCCGACCTTCGCGCCGATCCAGTAGCCGCAGATGTTGCCGAGGATCGCGGCGACGGTGACGACCAGGCAGACGACCCACAGGTCGGCGTCGATGGCGGCGGTCGCGGCGAGCAGTCCGGCGGTGAACAGGGTCGGGTCGCCTGGGAGGACGACACCGATCAGCAGTCCGCACTCGGCGAAGATGATCACGAAGAGGCCGAGCAGCACGAACGGCCCGAGCCAGTGGAGGATGGCGACGACATCGTACATGGAATTCCCTACTCTTTGACGAGGTGCGGCGGAGTCGCGATGGCCCGCATCAGTTCGGCGATCTCCTCGCCCGGTCCGGCCGGTACGGTGTAGCCGGTCTCGTCGCGGATTTCGGCGAGGTGATCGCGGACGGCCTCTATCGAGAGACTCGGGTGGTGGTAGCCCCGTGTCCTGGCGGTGAAGAAGCGGGCGACCTGGCCGGCGCCGGCGGTGTAGACCTCGCCGGTGACCGGGCAGTCCTCGTGTGCGAGGAAGGCCGCCACGGGCGAGACGAGCGCGGGGTCGAGCCTGCCGACAACAGCGTCCATCATGGACTTTGCTGCGGGAGCGAGCCGGGATTCCTCGTCCAGATGCTGGGTGAGCATCCGGGTGGCGGCGATGGGAGCGATGGCGTTGGCCTTGATGCCGTGCTCGGTGCCTTCCAAGGCGAGGACTCGAGTGAAGCCCGCGACGCCCGCCTTGGCGGTGCCGTAGTTGCTCTTGTGCGTGCTGCCGAGCAGTCCGGCGGCCGAAGTGGTGTTGACGATGCGGCCGTAGCCCTGGTGCTGCATGATCCGCCAAGCCGGTCGGGTCACGTGGAACAGCGCGTTGACGTGGACGTCGAGCACCGGTTCGAGCAGTTCGGGAGTGGTGTCCTCGAACAGCGCGTCGCGCAGGATGCCGGCGTTGTTGACGAGGATGTCGAGTCGCCCGTACGTGTCGAACGCAGTGGCGACCAGTGCCGCACCGCCGTCCGCGGTGGCGACGTCGTGCGAGTCCGCCACCGCCTCGCCGCCCTGTTCACGGATCTCGCGGACGACGGCAGCGGCCGGAGCGGTGTCCAGCCCCTCTCCGGACACTGAGCCCCCGATGTCGTTGACCACGACTTTCGCGCCGCGGGCGGCCAGCAGCAGCGCGTGCTCGCGGCCGAGGCCGCCTCCGGCGCCGGTGACGACGGCGACCCGGCCGTCGAATCTGAGTTCGGTCATGAAGTCTTCCCTTCTCGGTGGCTCACCAGTGGACGGGCAGGGCGTGGACGCCGTAGATGCTCATGTCGTTCCTGAACCGGATGTCCTCGATCGGGGCGGCGAGCCGCAGGCCGGGGAGTCGGCGCAGCAGGGTGGGCAGCGCGATCTGGAGTTCGGCGCGGGCGAGGGTCTGGCCGAGGCACTGGTGGACGCCGTAGCCGAAGGCGACGTGGCCGCGCGCGGGGCGTTCGAGGTCGAGGGATTGGGGACCGTCGGTGAAGGCCGGGTCCCAGTTGGCGGCGGGCAGGTTCATGACCATGCCCTCGCCGGCCTTGATGAGCTGACCGCCGATCTCGACGTCCTCCTTGGCCACCCGGGCGACCAGGCTGTGCACGATCGTCAGGTACCGCAGCAGTTCCTCGACCCCGTTCGCGATCACTCCCGGGTCGTCGCCGTCGCGGAACACGGCCGCCTTGTCGGGGTGCTCCAGCAGCGCCGCGGTGCCGAGGGCGATCATGTTGGCGGTGGTCTCGTGGCCGGCGTTGAGCAGGATGACCCCGTTCATGGCCGCGGACTCGCGGCGCAGTTCACCGGTCAGGACGTGCTCGTGGACGATGCGGCTGATCAAGTCGTCGCCGGGCTCCTTCTCCTTGCGGGCCACCAGTTCCATCATGTAGCCGAAGAACTTGCGCGAGGCCTGCTGCTTCTCCTCCCGCGGAGTGTTCATGTTCATCACTGTGGCGGTGATCGTCTGGAAGAAATCATGGTCGGAGTACGGGACGCCGAGCAGCAGCGAGATCACGAGCGAGGGGATGGGCAGCGCATAGTCGGCGACGATGTCCCCCGGCTGCCCCTTGTCGATCAGCTTGTCGATGAACTCGTTCGCCATCGCCTCGATGTCCGGACGCAGGGCGTTGACCCGCTTGACGGTGAAGTCCTTGGTGAGCATCCGGCGCAGCCGGGCGTGCTCGGGGTCGTCCATGCGCGGGAAGATGTCGGGCGCGTTCGGCCCTTCATGAGCGCCGTTGCTCTGCAAGGCGAGGGCTTCGGCACTGATGCGCGGGTCCGTCATGGCGGTCTTGACGTCCTCGTACCGGCTGACGACCCATACGGTGTGGCCGTTCCAGTTCGCCCGCCGCAGGCCGTCCTCCTCGCGCCACTGCGTGTACTCCGCAGGCGGGTTGAACGGGCAGCGGCCGGAGCGTTCGCCGGGAAAGACCGGAAGATCGTTATCGGCGGTGGTGGTGGCATTCATGGGACTCTCCCTTTCAGACGGTGGTGATGGCGAGGGCCGCGGACCACGGGGTGGCGGCGGCGATGAGCGCGCGCCAGGCGCGCAGGAGTTTCGGCGAGATTCCGGCAGCGAGCACGCCGACCAGGCGGTCGGCCTTGCGGTAGGCGACGAGGAGCTGCCGGGCGGCCGGGTCGGATTCCAGGACGAGCGCTTCGTCGTGGTCGCGGAGGTGGCCGTAGGCCTGGAACTTGACCCCGCACTGGTCGGACCAGAAGTACGGCACCGGCGTGAAGGGCCTCAGATCACCGAGGATGGCGCGGGCAACGGCCATACCCTGCTCGGCGGCGTTGGTGCGGTGCTCGATCCGCATGTCCGTACCGAACCGGGGGTTGTGCCAGCGGGCGATGTCCCCGACGCCGTACACGCCGTCCGCGGCGGCGCAGTACTGGTCGCACACCAGTCCGTTCTGGACGGTGAGGCCGCTGCCCGCCAGCCATTCGGTGTTCGGCACTGAGCCGATGGCCATCAGCACGTCATCGGCCGGCAGCACCGTGCCGTCGGCCAGCCGCACACCGGTGGCCCCGCCACCGGCACGGGTGAGCTCGGCGACCGCGACGCCGGTGCGGATCGCGACGCCGTGCTCGTGAAGGAGCCCGGTCATGAACCGCCCGACTTCTTCGCCGACGGCCGCGGCGAGGGGCACCGAACCCGACTCCAGCAGGGTGACCTGAACGCCGAGCGCGCTGGCGGTGGCCGCCACTTCGGCCCCGACGAACCCCGCGCCGACGATCACCAGGCGCCGTCCCGGCCGCAGCCGTTCCTTCAGCGCCAACGCGTCCGGAAGCGTCCGCAGCGAGTGCACCCCGGCGACACCATCAGTGTCGGGGAGCCTGCGGGCACGGACACCCGTCGCGACGACCAGCGCGTCGTAGGGAACGTCGACCTCATCCGCAACTGTCACGACCTGCCGCTCGATGTCGAGCCCGGTCGCCCGGACTCCCAGCCGCAGATCCAGCCCCAGGGCCTCGATGTCGGCTGCGGGTCGCAGCGCGAGCCGGTCCGGCTCCCACTGTCCGCTCAGCAACTGCTTGGACAGCGGCGGCCGGTCATAAGGAAGCTGCGGTTCATCGCCGATCAACGTGATCCCACCCGCGAATCCCGCCTTGCGCAACGCCTCGGCAGTGGCCAGCCCGCCTGCCGACGCGCCCACGATCACGGCGCGGTTCACGACTCGGCCAGGTGGATCGCGGCGGCCGGGCACACCATGGCCGACTCGCGGACCGCGGCGTGCCGCTGCGGCTCCGGCGTCTCGTCCAGCAGCACCACGACCCCGTCCTCCTCGCGCTGGTCGAACACCTCCGGCGCGAGCAATACGCACTGACCTGCGGCCACGCACTTGTCGGCCTCGACACTCACCTTCATGCGAACCTCCCGGATCTAGAAATGGCAGTTGATGCCATTTACGAAGGTATCACATGCTTAGAATCTGCCACTTGTTACCCTGTGTCGGTGAATACCGACATCGACCGGCATGTACGAGCCGACGCCATGCGCAACACGGACCGGCTCCTGCACGCCGCACGCGAGGCGTTCACCGAAACCGGACCCGACGCCTCACTCGAAGAGATCGCCCGCCGCGCGGGCGTGGGCATCAGGACGCTGTACCGCCACTTCCCCCGCAAGGCGGACCTGGTTCGGGCCGTGCTCAATCAGAAGGTCGCCGAGGATCTCTCGCCCGTCATCGACAGGGCGCTCGAGGACGAGAACCCGCTCCGCGGCCTCACGTTGCTCATCGAGACCGCCGTGGCGATGGTGGCCCGCGAGGACAGCACCCTGGCCGCCGCCAAGCACTCCGGGACCCTCACCGCCGAGTTGTCCACAGCGTTCTTCGAGGCGCTGACCGCGCTCGCGCAGCGGGCCCAACGAGACCGGCTCCTGCGGGCCGACCTCGTCCCAGAGGACCTGCCCAGGATCATGGCGATGCTCACCAGCGTGCTCCGGAGCATGGACCCCGAGACCGAGGGCTGGCGCCGCTACCTCGGATTCATCCTCGACGGCCTGTCCCCCGCCGCTGCGAGCGTCCAACCCTCGGCCCCACCGCTGGCGACGGCTCCGCAGAAGGGCGAGTGGCTGCGCTGAAGCGGCCGCCGGGTCCGCACGGCAGCGGAGGAACCGGGCCCGGAGCGGGCCCGATCACCTCCTATTAATGACAGTAACTGACAGTTAGCGATGAAGGCTCTGCAAAGTCGGCGCGCTGGCGGCATCATTGCCCCTCGGTGAACCGGTACTCGGTCCCGGCCTCGGCCTCGAAGACGAGGAGTCCGTCGTCGTCGGCGGCCTGGAAACCGGAGGCGGACAGCGGCACGGCGGCGCGGATCCGCACCTCGTGGTCGGCGGCGGCGAGGAGTGTCGCGGCGGTGATCTGCCCGTTCTGCCAGGTGATGTCGATCGTGTCGCCGCCTCGGGCGCGCAGGCCTGTGACCGAGCCGTTCGGCAGCGACGGCGGGAGTGCGGGCAGCAGGCGGATCTCGCCGGCGTGGGACTGGAGGAGCCATTCGGCGATACCGGCGGTGGCGCCGAAGTTGCCGTCGATCTGGAACGGCGGGTGCAGGCAGAACAGGTTCGGGGCGGTGCGCTCGGTCGTGAGTTGGTT